>ERZ791716.1437-NODE-1437-length-11158-cov-2.835810_pt1 | contig 11158 bp, 6 predicted proteins | sample MGYA00510049_ERZ791716 | MGnify/ENA primary metagenome ERZ791716 (study PRJEB30046, sample SAMN00715135) | human gut metagenome | study: EMG produced TPA metagenomics assembly of the A metagenome-wide association study of gut microbiota in type 2... | reverse complement strand
AACGACCTGGATACCATTGCCATCAATCATTCCACCGCGTTCTATATCAGCATTAAGAAGGATGAAGTCCTGACCGTCGCCAGTCCAGTTTACAGGAGTTAAGAGATTGCCATTAAGCTCGTTCTCCATTTCCCATAACTGATTACCCTCGCTGTCATAGAAATATATAATTCCCTGGTGTCCCCAGAAATTAACAACAACCATTTCATAGCCCGGGCGGTTAGGAAGATAATTAGCAAGACTGACACGCTGGGCATGACCTATGCCATCCTTTTTAAGAAGTTTTCCGTTAAAATCAGATATCAGGAAGCCTTCCTTTCCTGCAACACAGGCAAAGAATTTAGTGCCTTTGTGCGGTCCTGATTCGAATCTGCCTGGAACAATCTCATCAATATGGTCTTCATTAACAGGCATAGTCCACATTTTATTACCGTTGTAGTCAAGCATGTTATAACCAACTAAAAGTTCATCATGTCCATCCCCGTTAATATCAATTGCAAAAGGAAAATGTCCGGTATTCTTATCACTCTGGAAATGCCACATAACCTCAAGGTCATCGTTAAGTGCATACACTCTGCAATAACGATCTTTAATGAGAATATCGCGTGGCTTTTCAAGACCACGGAAATTACATATACGCATACCATCAGGATTAATTCTGTCAAATGCGTAGATTTTATCAGGAACACCGATAATAGTTCCGTCCTCTTCTGGTGTAGAGAAAGGTGTTTTGGCACGTTTCTTCACTTCACCTGTTCTGCCATCAAGAATCAGCACTTCAAAATTCTTGGCTGTTATAACCTCATCAAAGCCATCACCATCAATATCATATATCTGCATAGGCATATCTGCTGATATAGTTCCAATGTCGTGATTATCAGTAGGTTCACCATGCTGCCATAATATATTGCCATCAAGGTCAAATGCGGTGAGACAGCTGATTGTTCCATAAGCATCACGGTTTACTCTTTTCTGGCACTGAGCCATAACCATCTGATACTCGCCATTGCCAAGCAGATGACCGAAACGAAGCTGTCTTCCGGTGCCGCAGCCTTTGAGGTCAATTTTCTTAAGAAGCTTCATCTTAGGATAATGTGCCTGTGCATCTTCACATTCAGCTTTATAAGCATTTCTTGCAGCATCAATAGAAGCAGCAGTACTTTCAGAAGTAGTAACATTTACAAAACCGAACTGTGTTGGGATAGTTGCAGTAATGGCAACCTTGCCACCCTGCTTTGCATATTCAGTGTCAAGGTCAAAATAAACCTTATCATCAACGCTGCATATAACATGGCTGCCTTTAATCTCAGCCTTAAGTACATAAGTATCATCACAATTATAATCAAAAGGTGCAGATTCAATAATACTAACCTCTTCCTTATGACGATACTCAAGTCTTAACTCATGCTCTTCAAAAACAAGGACAAGAAGATTAGCAGAGTTCTGACAACAAAAACCAATGCCGGCATTGCCCCATTTGGTAGTAAACATACGCACACTTGCAGTTACAGTATAATCGCGCCAGAATCTGTCACCGCTTGTGAGCATAGGAAATGTGCGGTGTGGCTTGTCATTGCGGATACGCATCTGCTCCATAAAATGTTTTCCATTATATTCAGAAATAATCCAGGAAGCCCCCTGACCGTTATAAGTGTGGTTGCATACTGGGTCATACCATTTACCATAATATCCAGGATAATGGATAAAATGATACTCACCCATTGCTGAATGATTCTTATCATAAGGAAATTCACCAATAGGAAAATCAGAGAAATCTTCATTAAGTAAAATAAAATCTGCCATAATAACCTCCGTTCTAAAATAAAAAAATAATTAATGGTTCTTTCTGTAGCTTCCGGGCGCTTCGCCCATGATTTTTTTAAATGTGCCGCCCATAGTATTACTGTCGGCGAAACCACATTTGTCAGCAATCTCAGTAATAGAGAGGCTGGTGTTGACTAAAAGGTCTGCTGCTGCGTGCGTTCTTACATTAATAAGATACTCTCTGAACCTGAAGCCTGTAAAAGCCTTAAATTTCTTGGATAGGCTTGATTCACTCATATTAAAGAGTTCGGCAGTAGCAGCCATAGTTACGTCATTATGATAATTCTCGATAATATATTCAATAACCTTCTGGATAAGTTCATTACCTGTATCCATTTTCGTAATAACATTATCTTCGTACATCTGACAACGCAGAATAAAAAGTATAAGTTCATGAAAATAAGAATGTATGAAAGATAAAGACAGACTATCTACACCATTGTGTTCATAAGAAATCTTCTGGATAATTGATGATATATAATCAAGTCGTCTTTCTGGTATATGGATAACAGGATGTTTATGAAAAATGCTTTCTATATCCAGAGAAGAATCATCAGCAATCCACTTTAAATCATCATTATTAAAATATAGCACATATCTTGTATGGTCACTTCCTGCAAGGTAAGTAGTCATATGGGCTGTATCTGGTGAAATAAGAGCAAGTCCGCCAGGATTTAACATATATATTTCATCACCTACATAAAGTGTGCAGGAACCAGAATATATAAACATCAGCTCCCATCTGTTATGTTCATGAAAATGTTTCATCTTATAAGATGGTGGCACAGTAGCAATATCCGTGTTGAAATTGTCATCAATAAAATGGTACATTGCCGTCTCCTAGGTATATAAATAATATCTTACGAAGCAAAATCACATGTTGATTATAGGTCGTTTATAGAGAAAATGTTACTGATTTTTTACATATTTTTTTGATTTTGAAAGATTTCGTGCTGTTTTTTTGTATCTATAAAAATACAATGTGAATATAATGGAAGCATCTTAAGAAGCAGAAACAATTTAATATAAGGAGGAATAATATGATACGAAGAAACAAAATTATTGCTTCTGTTGCTGTCAGTGTCATGACTGGTGTTCTTGTTGCAGGTAACTTAGTTCCATTACAGGGATATTATGCATTTGCACAGGAAACAGGAGTAACAGCTATGAGATATTCAGCAGTAAAAGACATTAACAAAACATTAGAAGGTTACACACCAATCGACAGTTCAGATCCGGTTGAATTCGGTGGAACTTACATTAAGTATCAGGGTGAGACAATCCAGTTGTCAGAGACAGCTATATATCTTGATGGTTCGTTATCAGACGAGCTTGCTGCCCAGTACCCATATGTATATAACGACATTACTAAGGCATTGTCAGCAGATGCATTAAAGAATGGAACAGCAGACAATCCAATGACAGTATATGTTGCACCATATGTGTACTGGATAGATGATCCGGCAGCAACAGATACAGTACAGAAAACAGAAGGATATTCAGTACCTTATGGAATGGTTGTTAATTCAGATTATCTTACTATCAAAGGTCTTACAGGAAATCCTGATAATGTTGTATTAGCAGGAAACAGAGGACAGTCACATGCCTCTAACGGTAACTATACCATGTTCAGATTCAACTGCAGCGGCGCACTTACAGTTAAGAACATAACAATAGGTAACTATTGCAGCGTTGACCTTGATTATCCGCTTATGAGTGAGCTTAATCAGGCAAAGAGAACAGAGACAATCACACAGGCACAGCTTGCTGATGTTTCTGGAGAAAAGATGTTTGCAGATAACTGTAACTTTATAAGCAGACTTAATCTTGACCCAATAAATGGAGCATCAAGAAGTCTTTATAACAACTGTCATTTTGAAAGTACAGATGATGCCCTTAATGCAAATGCTGTATATGTAGGATGCGATTTTGATTTCTACGGAAACAGACCATTATATTCATCATATGGTACAGGTTCAACATTTTTAGGTTGTACATTTAATTGTAAGATATTAAATGTTGAAGCAGAACCGACACAGTTCTTTACTAAAGAAGGCGGTACAATTACCGCAGTAGACTGTGTATATAAAAGTAATTTAAGTGTACCTATATCAATTGGATGGACTAAAACACCATCAACTTCATTAAAGTGTTATCAGAGCAACATAATTCATAATGGACAGAGCATCACAATCGGTGGCGAGGGTGCTAAAGAAACCGTTGATATGACAGGTAAGTCGGTACTTGATGCCTACAAGGTTGTGTCAGGTGGTAAGACATATTACAACACATACAATCTTTTAAAGGGCAGTGACGACTGGGATCCATTAGGAGTTAAGGATGTAATTAAAGCAGCCGGACAGGACACAGTTGCAACACAGCTTTCAATAACATCAGATGTCACAGAGATTGAATCTGGAAAGGAAACAGCTTCAATAGGAGGAACAGTTAACTATTTTTATGGAACTAATGATACAACACAGAAGATAACATACAGCGTATCAGACGAAGATAAGGCATATGTGAAGTTAACAGATAATGGTGACGGAACATGCAAAGTAGAAGGTACTAATAATGATGATGCAGCTAGGAAGGTCATTATAAATGCATCTACAGAGTCAGGTCTTGAAGCAGCAGTTGGAATTACTGTAAAGCCAAGCAAGATTGAAGCACCAGCATTTACAAAGGCACCAGTTATTACTAATGACGGACAGGGCAGTCTTAAAGTAGATTACTCACTTGATTTAGGAAGCAGAGAAGACATGTCTGCAATCTCATGGTACAGATGTACAGATGCAGAGGGCAGCAATCCTATACTTGTAGCAGTAACAAGAAATGATTCACCAGAGTATACATATAAGTTAACAGCAGGTGATGTAGGATATTACATCATGGCTAAGGTAGAATCTAAGAACATCAGAAGTGATTATGGAACACCGGTAAATACAGTATATGACAAGGCAATCGGAGTGAAAGATGTAAGAAGCAAGAACTTTGCTACAGATTTCTCTAACTTCCCTAATGTAAAGCAGTCAGAAATCAAAGCTGGCTTCTGGACTGTAGATTATAACCGTCCGGCAGATACAGAAAGTTTTGGAAGCTGGCAGGGAGCTGATACAGAAGAACCTTGGAAATATGGAACAACAGGTAACGGCTGTGTAGGCGCTGGATTATATGAAGGTACACAGGGCGCAAGACTTATGTATACACCAGTAGAAGGAACATATGGTGATATGTCACTTAAGCTTGTAGTTGACCCAGCCAAGACAGCAGGTCAGGGATTTGGTAGTGCAGGACAGTATATGGATGTACTTCTTAAGTTCGATACATCAACACTTACAGGATACGGATTAAGAATAATAAGAACAAAGGCTTCATCTAATGCCGTAACATTTGTACTTGTAAAATATGACAATGGAACAGTAACAGAGATTTCTGATGAAGTTATCGCAAGCTGCTATGCAACAGGCTGTACAATCAGCTTAAAGGCTGAAGGCAATAAGCTCACAGCTCATGTTGAGACACCAACAGAACAGCTTGCAGACCAGGCAGCTAAGGGATATCCACATGTGGTTGACCTTACAGCAGATATTGAAGCTAACAGCTTTGGCGGAGTTGCAATCCAGCATGCAGGAACACTTGGCTCAGGCGGATGGCAGAATACAACAATGCTTCATAACTTAAATGTTACATGGGAAGGTGAGAATAACCAGAACCCAGAATATGTTGAAGGAAATCCATCAGAAAACGAGAATCCTGCCGAGACACCAGATGATTCAACAGGAACATCAACAGGAGCAGACACAACAGTCAAGACAGGCGATATGAGTCATACAGGAATGTATGCAGCATTAATGGCAGCAGGACTTAGTGGCTTACTTGGAATGGCAGCAGTATACATGAGAAGAAGAAAAGATATCTAATTTCATAAATAACTTCTTTCTAAGAGGGCATCTGCATTAAGCGGGTGCCCTTTTTTCGCGCGAACAATTGACAATTTCCACAATATAGTTTAAAGTTTCAAAGAACTAACTTATGTAAGGTGGAGATAATTATGAAGTTAAGAAAATACATTTTAACAGTTATTATAGGAATCACTGCTATGACAGTGCTCTCATCATGCGGTAATAAAGAAAATGCTGCGAAAGAACAGCCAGCCCAGAGCACACAGGAAATATTTGCAATGGATACATATATGTCGCTTACTGCATATGGCAGCAATTCAGAGGAAGCAGTAAGTAAAGCAGTTCAGGAGATTAACCGGCTTGATGCAATGTTTTCGGTAGGAAATGAGGACAGTGATGTTACTAAGATAAATGAAAATGGAAGCGGTGAAGTATCGGAAGAAACCGCATTTATAATGAACAGGGCAATGCAGGTGTCAGAAAAGACCAATGGAGCTTTCGATATTACGATATATCCTCTTATGGAGCTGTGGGGATTTACGACGAAGAATTACAGAGTGCCTGAAAGCAATGAGATTACAGAGGCACTTAAGGGTGTTTCTTATACAAATGTATCAGTAAACGGGCAGCATGTGGCACTGACAGGTGGTTCCAGCATTGACCTTGGCGGTATAGCCAAAGGCTACACATCTTCGCGGGTTATCCAGATTATGAAGGATTGCGGCATTGAGCATGCGATTGTCAATCTTGGGGGCAATGTGCAGGTGCTTGGAACTAAGACGGACGGTTCAGACTGGAGAGTTGCCATACAGAATCCTGCCAGTGAGAATAGTTATCTTGGAATATTAAGCACGGCGGATAAGGCTGTCATTACATCAGGCGGGTACGAGCGGTATTTTGAGCAGGACGGACAGGTATACCATCATATTATAGACCCACAGACAGGTTATCCTTCAGACAGTGACCTGACTTCTGTTACAATTGTGTGTTCAGATGGAACTACAGCAGATGCATTGTCAACGGCACTTTTTGTAATGGGGCTGGACGGCGCTAAAGAACTTTACAGAAGCGGTGCTATAGATTTTGATATGATACTTTTTGATGGCAGTAAAGTGTATGTGTCAGAAGGAATCAAGGACACATTTTCAACAGATATGGATAAGGAAATAATTACCAGACAGCCTTAATGAGAATTATTATTAACTGTCTGTATTGACAAATGTGGTGAGAAAAATATATTCTATAGGTCGGTTAGTGAAAGCTAATTAAAGATAGGTGAATATACTTTTGTTAAAGATAGCTAACCGAGATATACAGACCCGAAGGAGCAGACATGTTATTAATAATATCACTTATAATCGTAGCTTTATTTATATATTTTCTCAAAGATTCACTTAAGAAATATGCCAATATATTTTATATAGGTGCGGCAGTAATCTCTATTGCGGTATTCCTGCTTGAGTTCCTGCCAATGCCTTTGTTTGTAAAGAACAATATATTAGGAATATTTGCAAAAGGCTCGATTGGAACGGCAATGTTTGTTGTAGTAATGTACACTGGCGCACTGCCAAAGGGCAACAAGCTGATTGCACCACTTATGAAGATAAGAGGCGAATTGTCAATTACAGCGGCAATACTCGTCCTGTGTCATAATTTCACATATGGAATGACATATTTCAGAATGTTATTTACGAAGACAAGCCTTTTATCAGCCACACAGCTTGCAGCTGCGGTAATAAGTCTTGTGCTTATAATAATAATGATTGTGCTTACAGTAACTTCATTTCCAGCAGTAAGAAAGAAAATGCAGGCTAAGAAGTGGAAGCAGTTACAGCGCACAGCATATGTGTTCTATGGACTTATGTATGTTCACATTATGCTGATTAACATACCTTATGCGAGACTTGGACTTGGCATGTATGTTGCAAATGTAGTTATCTACAGCATGGTTTTCTTAGGCTATGCAGCTATGAGAATAGCAAAGGCTGTATCAGTAAAGGCAGCAAGAGCCGGAAAGACATACGGTAAGAAACCAGAGACGGTTCTGTATGGACTGGCATTGGTTATATGTGCAGTGATGACGGTGTCGTGCTTTGCAGGAAGACAGACAGTGTCGGCATCGGAAGACAATGAGGAATGGAACGATTTCTTTAACGAAGAGACAGTTGCAGCAATGGTCAAAGAGATTGAGAGCAGTACGGCTAAGACAGATGCCGAAGGAACAACACAAGAGAGTCTGGAAGAATCAGTTTCATCGGATGGACAGTCAGACTCACAGGCTGGTGGTGCAGGAAATGAAATGTTGGGGAATAGCAATAATTCCGGTTCGGATAATGTTTCTGGTAATTCATCAGGTAATAGTTCTGACAGTGGTAATCAGTCAGCCAAGCCGGATAATGATTCTGACAATAGTGGAGAGCTGAGCGGCGGTTCAGGCAGTGACGCACCGGCTAATACAAAATTTAAAGCAGATGGAACTTATACAGGTTCCGCTGTGTGTGAGACTTATAACTATAATGTAACGGTTACAATAGTTATATCGGGAGATACGATTACATCGGTTACTGCTGAATCAGAAGCGGGTGCGCAGGATGTGCAGTATTTTAATATGGCAAATGCAAAGGTTCCTGCACAGCTTCTTGCAAACCAGAGTACATCAGGTGTTGATGCAGTATCTGGTGCAACCAAATCAAGCAATGCCATCAAGAAGGCATTTTACTATGCTTATAAATCGGCTAAGAAGTAGGCGGATTTGTAATAGAAAAATTATAAGGAGGCAAAATTCCTCTCCTCACCAATGGGTTCGGATTTTGCTTCGCAAAACAAGGAGGAATTATGAGGAAGAACATTTTTACTAAGATTGCTGCTGTTGCAGCCGCTACTGTTCTTGCAGTTACAGCACTTCCAGCTCTTGTGTCTGATACACATGCAGCAGATGATGAGTATTCATATGTATATGCTGGTCTTACATGGCAGGAATACTGGGCTAACGAGGGCGTATATAACGCAGGGGATGTAACATCATCTAATGAGAAGGATACACATGGTGAGTACGATAAAGGCGGTTTTGATACAGTAACAAGAGCTACAACCAATCATGGCCTTCACAGAGGAAGCTATCAGTGCATGGCAACAATTGATACAGAAGATGGTAAGAAGTATGAGCTTGCCGGCTGGAGTAGTGATGGAAAGCAGATGATACTTACAGATGGTACACAGCTTTCATATAGTAAGGGAGTAATTACTAATACAGATGGTACAACATCTAAGCTTTCTTCTTATGAAGTAACTGGTATTAAGTATGTTCCGGTTAAGGTTAAGACATCTGATCTTGCTGATTTTGAGCAGCATTACAGAGTTGTCAAGAATGGCGAGAAGTTATACGGTGGATTCGGCGAGAACAAGCTTAGCTCATATGAGTATACAGCAGCAGTTAATGCAGATACTAACGGAATTAAGACAGCAGTTAAGAATGCAGATGGAACATATTCATTCTCTGCAAGACAGACTGGAAGTGGAAAGTCATTTGCAGAGCAGGATATAAGTGTGGCTGCTAACATTACATCTACAGTAAAAGATGCTACAGGTTCATACGGTGAATTCTTAAGAGTTGATATTAATGGTGATGGTTATGGCGCATTAGGTGCTATGATGCAGGCTGTTAAGTGGACATATTATGGAAATGATGCAACAAGAACAAATGCTGTTGCTACATATGGTACTAAATTCGCAGCAGATAACTGGATGCACAAAGTAATGGGAATCCAGCTTGGACTTACAGATTCAGCACGCTGCCAGTTACCAGCAGGATATGATGGAACAGGTTACTGGTCACTTACTGTATATGCATTAGGATATACTGATACTACAATTGATTTTGAAGCAACAGATGCTAATATCGTTAAGGTTAAAGCACCTGTAAGTGATACATCAAAGCTTTCAGCAGCTATTGCAGCAGCAGATGCACTTAACGAAGCTGATTACACAGCCGAGTCTTGGGCAGCTATGAAGCTTGAGTATGAGGAAGCAGTTGATGCACTTGCAGTAGCAGAATATCAGGCAGATGTTGATGAGGCAACAGAGCATCTTACAGCAGCAATCAATGCATTAGTAAAGGTTGATGCAGGTACAGGTTCAGAAAGAACAGATGATACAAATGGTGCTGGTACATCAGACTCAGGTTCAGCAGATACATCTGTATCAGATGTTAAGACTGGCGATTCTAACAGCATGATGGCTTACATCGTAGCAGCAGTACTTGCTTTAACAGCAGGTGTAGCAGTAACAGGCAGACGTAAGATTAAGAATGTAAGATAACTGATACGCTAAAATCTAATAAAACTATAAACAAGCCAAAGAACCGGGTCGGAGAGAATCCTTTGAGGGATTTTCTTGCGGCCCGGTTCTTTATTACCTGTTAATCTTAATATCACCCATATTAACATCAGCATTTATACTTTTACCGCTGCCTGCATTATTAGTATAGCTGTGAGAATAAGTAGAATCATTGACTTTAATGTCGCCCAAGTCCACAGAGAGGTTGGCGCTGTATTTATCAATATCCATACCACTTATTTTCAGTGAGCCCATATCAACGGAAAGGTTAAGCGCATCACTGCCGCAATTGGTAAGCTTAATATCGCCCATATTGTTGTCAGCAGTTATATTCTTAATGGAGGAATCAGCAATCTTAAGAGAACCCATATCAATGGAGAAATCACCAGAAGAAGCATGTATATTGTTAACATCCATATCACCCATATTAAGGTCAGCCTGAATAGAATTAAGACTGACATTGTCAGGAATAGTAATTGTAAGTGTGCAGTCTGAGTTTTTGATATTAGTCATAAGATGTACTTTTACATGCTGTTCAATATTTAATGAAGTTCCAGAAACAGATACAGCAGGCTTAAACTTTTCAGCACCTGTATAGATAACTTCAAGCTTGCTGCCTTTCTTAATCTCAACACTGCCAAGATTCATATCAATAGATATGTCTGACACATTATCATAAATAGAGGAATTTTCAATATATTTGCCACTGGATGCCATAGTCATGCGTGTAAAAGGAGAAATGTTAAATACATTACCAAGAACGCCAATAATTATGCATATAAGTGTAATAAAATATATAATTGACAGATAAATTCGTTTCTTCATAATTACACCTCCATGGAATCGTCTTTAAGTATACTCTTGAATATAGCGTGTATTACAGCTGCAATAGGCCATATAACCCATGTTAAAGCCCATGCAAATGTGATGAAACTGGCTGACAGATATATACATGTAACGGTAGGCCAGAAAACAGACATAATAGTTGTTGCAGTATTGTTAATATATCTGACTTCTTTATTCTCCTTCTTAACATAGCTGCCGGCTACATTGTCACCATTAAGAGCAAGTAAAGTCTTACATGAAGTCTCAGC
>ERZ791716.1425-NODE-1425-length-11235-cov-2.441234_pt1 | contig 11235 bp, 10 predicted proteins | sample MGYA00510049_ERZ791716 | MGnify/ENA primary metagenome ERZ791716 (study PRJEB30046, sample SAMN00715135) | human gut metagenome | study: EMG produced TPA metagenomics assembly of the A metagenome-wide association study of gut microbiota in type 2... | reverse complement strand
TTTAATTTTCATCTTATTGGAAATTACTGATACTAAACAAAGTATAACACTACATAAAATATATCCATATGCATTATAATATGTAAGTGAACAAAATCCTATCGAAAGTCCCAATAATATGCAATGTTTTGTCTTCCAATTACTTTCTAATCCTAAAATCCATAAATATATTATCATTGTTGTTGCTAATACTGCTGTAGAATCATTATTTATATATGATGCCAAAAATGCCGTTATTGGTTGAAATACTATAATTACTATAAATAAATATTTATATATTCCTTTCAATAATTTTTGAGCTATTTTAACTACAAAATATACAGATACTGTCATACTTATTGTACTTACAAGTCTTGCAGCCACTACTAATGCAAAGTGATTTGTAGTAAAAAGTAATGCTATTTTTACAAAAACAGCACAAATAATATATGTAAGAATTGGTTGAAATGCATATGATATTCCCCAATCAGGTTCTCTTATTTCTTCATTACCTCCTTGTGGAATACTGCCATGTTTAGCTATATATTTACATATCTTCCACTTCATTCCTTCATCAGGACACTTATTAAATGGTTGAGAAACTGTCCATATAAGAAAATATGAAAATACAAAAATTAAAAAAATTCCTAATATTAATTTTTTATGTTTTTTACACTTTTCGACAAAATTTGTAATATTTATTTTTTTATATTTTTTTATTTCATTTGTCATCTTTTTTCTCATCCCCTTTTTCCACTTTTTCTATGATATATGGTGGTCTTTTTCTTGCAGCATCATATGTTCTCCATAAGTATTCTCCTATAATTCCTATTGATAACATAATTACTCCAAATCCCATAAGCATAATCATTACAAGCGAAGTATAACCTTCAACATCTATTTTACCAGTTATCTTTTTATATACTATTGCAATTAATAAAACTAAAGATAATAATGATGTTAAAAATCCAGTTGTTGTTATTAATTTTACTGGGAAATATGAAAAACTTAGTAATGAATCATATACTAGTTTTATTTTTTTAGATAATGTCCATCTTGACTTTCCTATTTCTCTTTTCTTTCTTATATATGGAACTGTTGTTGTTTCAAAACCAGCCCATAAAATTTGACTCATTAATGATGTATTTTTTTCTTGCATATTAACTAATAAATTTATAACTTGTCTATCTATTAAAAATGAATCAAATCCTCCCTTAGGCATATTATGAAGTGCTAATTTTCTCATTAAAAATGCATATAAATTTGAAAACATTTTTTGAGTTAATGGTTCTTCCCTATCAGCCCTTGTTGCTAATACCACTTTATAACCTTCATCATATTTTTGTATCATATCTAATATCATTTCAGATGGTTCTTGTAAATCAGCAGCTTTTCTTACTGCACAATCTCCCGTACATTGTGATAGACCTGCTAATATTGCCGAATGTTCTCCAAAATTTCTTGATAGTCTTATTGTCTTTATATTAGAATCTATTTTTGCTAATTCTTTCATTACACTATATGAATCATCTTTTGACCCATCATCTACAAATATTAGCTCATATCCTATATCAAGTTTTGATAATACCTTTTCTTTTAAATCAGCATATAATGGTAGTAAATTATCATGATTATAATATACTGGTACTACTATTGATATTTTCTTCATCTAAATTTTCCCTCCAATTATTTCGTTGCTATTTTACCATATAATTATCCTGAAATCAATCTTTTATTTATTAAGATTATTCTTAATATTTTCAATGCTTTCATTTAATTTGGATGTACAATATGGACACCTATCTGCTTTTATATTAATTTTATTATAACAATGTGGACAAATCTTTGTATCTTCTGCTTTTTTCTCTTCTTGTTTTTCTCCTATTTTTGCAATTTTATTCATAACTTTTACAAGTATAAATATTACAAATGCCATTATTAAAAAGTTTATTATATCTGTTAAAAATGCACCATATGTTAGTCTTAATTTTCCAATTTCTAATACCCATTCTGAAAAATTTACTCCTCCAAAACATCCTAAAATTGGAGAAATAATATTATTTGTAAATGATGTTACAACACTTTGAAATGCACTTCCTATCAATACACCTACTGCTAAGTCTAAAACATTTCCTCTAAGTGCGAATTCTTTAAATTCCTTAAAAAACTTTCCTTGTTTTTTCTTTGTTTTTTCTATCGCATCTTTTGCTTCTTTTATTTTTTCTTCATTTTCTTTTTTCATTATAATATACCTTCTTCCGCTGTTATTATATTACATTTTTATTTACATATCAATATAAAAGTGATATTATATTTTTGAAGGAGATTTTTATATGATAGATTTACATATGCATACAACTTATTCAGATGGCACTGAAAGTTGTAGTACAGTTTTAAAAAAATGCCAAGAAAAAAACTTAAATTTTATTTCAATAACAGATCATAATACTGCTTTAGTATATGAAGAGTTAGAAGATCAAAGTATTTCTTCACTTTTTAATGGTCATATTATTTCAGGAATAGAGCTTAATACAAAAGCTTTAAATATTCCTATAGAAATTCTTGGATATGGTATTGATTACAAAAAAATGAATGAACTTGTAAAAAATGTGTATATTCCCGCTGAAGAAAGAAATAAAATCGAAGTAAAAAGATTATATGATAAATGTATTAATGCTGGAATTGTCCTAGATAAGAACTGTCTGGAAAACTACTCAACAGATATGTTTGCCTCAACATTTTTCCATAAAGAAATAACCAAACATGCGGAAAATAAAAAAATATTATCTGAAGAAGCTTGGAATTCTAGTAAAATCTTTTATAGACAATATATGTCTGATCCAAAAACAAAATTATATGTTGAAATGGATGATTTTGTACCAGACTTTGAAACTGCTAGTAATTTAGTTAGAGAAGCTGGTGGTTTAGTATTTATTCCTCATATTTATGAATACAAGAAAAATTCAGAACCTATACTAGAACATATTCTTAAAAATTATAAAATTGATGGTATTGAATGTTATTATACAACATTTACTGAAGAACAACATAAAAGATTATTAAATCTTTGTAAAGAACGTAATTTATTTGTTTCAGGTGGTAGTGACTTCCATGGCACTATAAAACCAGATGTAGATATTGGTGTTGGATATGGAAATATGCAAATTCCTGATGAAATTTTAAATTCTTGGAAAAATAAAATTAAATTTTTCAAATAAAATTTGACACATTTCGATTTTTGGTATATAATTAATATATTAACCCATTGTATGGATTTGCTATTCAAAAATCGGATAGTAAAAAACAATTTATGGAGGTATGGCACTATGACTACTCGTTGGATTGCTGTTACTGGCTTGGGCGGAAGTGGCAAAACCACTTTGGTCGACAATCTCGTTAAATTTCTCGAATCTAAGGGATTCAAGGTTTACCGGGATCGTTTCCCCCACGATAAGTATTTGACCAAGACTCTCTTGAATGAGAGCAAGGATGCTTATACTGATCGTCTGCTCTTTGCACTGGACAATCGCATCGCGGGTACTCACCTGCGTAACATCATTGAGACTGGTGAATATGACTTCATAGTTACTCAGCGTTGTTTCTTGGACAGTTTTGTCCATGGGGCAGTTCAGGGCTATTCCTATTCTTGGGTGTCTGAACTTAATCATATCAGTGATCTTCCCAAGTGTGACATTATGGTCCACATGGTCGCAGAAGCCCGCATCGCGTATGCGCGCATTTGCAATGATCCTGATGCTGATAAGTTCGAATATCCTGAATACATCGGCAAACAGGAGCAAGAAACCCGGCGGGCATATGTTGAAGTTGAAGCGCATAACAATCCTGCACTCATCCACTTTAACACTTGCCAAAACATCTACATGGACACCACTCAGATGTCCACTGATGAGGTCTTCGAAACGGTAAGCTCTAAGCTCGTTAAGATGCTCAACCTCTAAAAAATAAAGCCCAAGTAGCGTATACGTTACTTGGGCTTTATTTTATTAAAATCTTATTCATGTCTTCTATCAACTGCATAACTACTTCCAATAATAGATTTTGCAACATGTTTTACTTGTGCTCCTATTTCACCTATTTCCAATATATTGGCAAATCTATCCTTATCTGCAATTACAGCTCCTATAGAAATTGATGTTAAAGAAAATTGTTCTATAATTCCTTTTCTATTTGCAACCTCTATATATCCTTTTTCTAGATCCTCTTCAGTAAAGAATTTTGTTACCCCTTCATCAAAGTTAGCAATTATTAATTGGCATATATTATCAACATCTAATGTTGGAACGATTGCTATAAAATCATCTCCACCTATATGCCCTATAAAATAATTTTCCTTAAAACTTTGATGAATACATTTTAAAATTGTATCTGCTGTATATTCAATTATTTGATCTCCTTTTAAAAATCCATATACATCATTATATGCTTTAAAATTATCCAAATCTAAATATAAAACTGAAAATTCCTCTTTATTTGTAATTCTTTTCTTCAATTCTGCATGAATTTGTACATTTCCTGGTAAACCTGTTAATGGACTTATTCTTCTATTCATTTTCAATAATCTATCTAAGTTTTTTATTGTATAATACAAATATTCTGTATCAACTGGTTTTTTTATATAATATTCAACTGATTGTTCTAAAACTTCTAATTTATGATATTTATCAGTATTTGATGACACAACAATTATTGGTGTTATTTGATTATCTTCATCTGTTCTTATCTGTTTACATAGGCCTGTAATATCTCTATCTATTGAATCTTCATTTATAATTATCAAAAAAGGTATATTTTTTAATGTTATATCTATTTGTTCAGTTTTTACTCCAATAAATTTGAACTCTTTATCATTTCTAAATAATTCTTTAAAAATCGGAATAGATGATTCATCATCATCTATTACATATATATCTTGTGCCATATTTTCCCTCGTTTCTTATTTTATTTTATGGTAAACTACATTGTGCCTTCTTTGAAGTTGTCAAATTCTCATTTGATGCCTCTATTATTAATTTATTATCAAATCCTTTTTGTAGTACAATTTCTGTTGTATATTCACTTGAATTTACATCTATATTTACTTTTTCTTCATCATTTAAAGTTATTTTTACATTTTTTAGTATAACTTCGTCTTTTATTGATATTGAATAATAAACATTTCCATCAAGCTTCTTTATCGCTTGAACTTTTATTTCTGGTACTTTTGCTCCAATTACTACTTGTGTTTTTTCTGTTTTTATTCCTTTATCATCTATTACTTCTATTTTTAGTGTATGTTTTCCAACTGGTGCTGTAATTCTTTCTGAATATTGTGTTGAATTAACTTCTATTACTTTCTCTTGTTCATCATCCCATTTATATGATACTGTCTTTATTTTTTCAACTGATGTAACTGTTAATTTTACAGCATTATCCACATTATTTAAATCTATTTGTGCTAAATTACCTACAGTATATTCTTGTTCATATTCTACAAGATGATTCATTTCATCTGTTGCTTTTACAACTATCTTGTTTTTTCCTCCATCCAATTTTACTGTAGTTTTTATATCTTGTTGATTATTTCCTTCAATAACTTTTTCATCTTGATTGTTTAGTGTATATATAACTTGTGTTATTCCTTTTGGATGGTGAACTGAAATGTCAACAGAACTTTCATCTTCATTAAAACTAAAATTAACTACTGGTGTTGCATTTTCTTCAATATTTTTATTTATTTTGTCTTTTGCATATATACTTCCAGCAATAATACATATCCCTAAAATTAATATACTTATTGCAAAAAAAATTACTATTTTATTTATTTCAATAACTGATTTTTCTTTATATACTTTTTGTTTTTTATTTTGATTATAATTTCCATAGTTTATATTATTATTTTTGAATTGTTCTTCACCTGTATCTAATATTTGATTCATTTTTTCACCTCATGTTTTTTTATTTCTATGTTGAATTATAACATATTGATTTTTAGTTGTAAATAGTAAGATTTAATAAAATTTTTTCCTATTTTATTATTATTACACAAATCAAAAGACTAGATTTACAATAATCTAGTCTTTTGATTTTATTGTTTTAACATTGGATCAATCTCATTTTTTATATTTTCTTTCATTATATCACAACTATGGTCAAATTTTGTTTGATCTTCCTTGCTAAGTTTTAATTTCAATATTTCTTTTACACCATTTTTATTTATTATTGCTGGAACTCCTATATATAAGCCTTCTTGTCCATATTCTCCATTTTGATATGTTGAAACTGTTAATATTGCATTTTCGTCATTTAAAACTGCTTTTACTAATCTATTTAATGCCATACCTATTCCATAATATGTTGCTCTCTTTTTATCAATTATTTCATATGCGGCTTTCCATACTCCATCATGTATTTTCTTCAAATCTTCCATTGGATGATTATTGTCTTCCATTATATCAACCATTTTTTTACATCCAACATAGCAATGTTCCCAAGGCACGAATGATGAATCACCATGTTCTCCTAATATATATGCATGTACATTTTTACTTGAAACATCTAAGTATTCTGCAATCAAATATCTTAAACGTGCTGTATCTAATACTGTTCCAGATCCTATTACTTTTGATGTTGGTAAACCTGACACTTTTGAAACAACATATGACATTAAGTCTACTGGATTACTTGCAATTATAAATACTCCATTAAATCCACTTGCCATTACTTGTTCTGTTATTTCTTTTACAATCTTTGTATTTGATACTGCTAATTCTAACCTTGATTGTCCTGGTTTTTGTGGCAATCCCGCTGTTATAACAACTACATTAGCATCTTTACATTCAGAATAATCTCCTGCTTTTATTGTCATTTTTTGTGGGGCATATGGTAATCCATGTGATAAATCCATTTCCTCACCTTTAGCTTTATCTTTTAATACATCTATTAGTACAAGTTCATCTACTCCTCCTTGGTTTAGCATTGCATATGCCATACTCATTCCAACAAAACCTGTTCCTACTAATACTACTTTTTTATTTGTATTCATAAAAATCACATTCCTTTCCCACTGTTTTTTTAACATTATAATTATAGCATATATTTCTATTTTTTAAACTACTTTTTTATTAAATTCCTTTAATTTTTCTTCAACTTCACTTGTAGTTCCTAATTTTAATATTTCTTCTGCAAGTTTTTCACATTCTTTTTTATCTAACATATTAACAATTTTTCTTGAATTTAATATTTTATTAGGATTCATTGAAAATTCATCTAAACCAAGCCCTACAAGTAAAGGTATTAATAATTCATCACCTGCTGCCTCTCCACACATTCCACAGAAAATACCTGCTTTGTGAGCTCCATCTATTGATGACTTTATTAATTTTATTACTGCAGGATGATATTTTGAATATAAATTTGATATTTTTTCGTTTCCTCTTTCTACTGCTACTGTATATTGAATTAAATCGTTTGTTCCTATACTAAAGAAATCACATTCTTTGGCAATTTCTTCTGCAATAATTGCTACAGATGGTATTTCTACCATTATTCCTGTTTTTATATCTTTTTTATATTCTTTTCCTTCATTATCTAATTCTTTCTTACATTCTTCTACAACTGCTTTTGCTCTTCTTAATTCTTCTATTGAAGAAATCATTGGAAACATTATTGCAATATTTCCATAGGCACTTGCTCTTAATAATGCTCTTATTTGTGGCTTAAATATTTCAGGATTATCTAGGCATAATCTAATTGCTCTATATCCTAAAAATGGATTTGCTTCTTTTTCCATTTTTAAATATTTAATTTCTTTATCTCCTCCAACATCTAGTGTTCTTATTATTACTTGTTTTCCTTGCATTTTTTCAGCAACTTCTTTATATGAATTAAATTGTTCTTCTTCTGTTGGCATTTCTTCACTATCCATATATAAAAATTCACTTCTTAATAATCCAATTCCTTCTGCTGTATTTTTTAAAACTAATTCCACATCTGCTGGTGTTCCTATGTTTGATACAAGTTCAACTTTAAATCCATCTTTTGTCTTACTTTCTGAATTTTTATATTTTTCTAATTCAACTTTACTTTCAATAAAATCTTTTTGGATTTTTATTAAATTTTGTTGTTGTTCTTCTGTTGGATTTTCAAAGATTTCTCCACTTTCTCCATTTATGGCTACATATTCTCCATTTTTTAATATTGTTGTTGCATTTTCTACTTTTGTTACTGCTGGAAGCAAATGTGTTCTTGCCATAATTGATGTATGAGAATTTTCTCCACCAACTTCTGTAATTATTCCTGATATATTCTTAAAATCTAATTTTGCTGTATCTGATGTTGTAAGTTCTTTTGCAACTATTATTGTATTATTCTTTAATTTACTCAAATCTATCTTTTCTTCATTATATAATTTTGATATTATTCTATCTTTTATATCTGCAATATCTCTAGCTCTTCCAGACATATATTCATCATCCATATTTTCAAATACTTGTATTACAGAATTAAATCCCATTTCTGTGGCATATTCTGCATTTATTTTTGAATTTTTAATTTGACTTTCTGTTTCTAAAATTAATGATGGATCTTGCATAATCATCAAATATGCTGTCATAATTTCTTTTTCTGTTCCTCTTGCCTTTTCTACAATTTGATTAGTTTCATTTATTACCTCTTCTAGAGCTTTATGAAATCGTTCTAATTCTTTATCTGAATCTTCTACAATATTTTTTTCTATTTTTCTTATTTCATTTTTCAAAATAACAATATTTCCAAAACCAATACCTACAGAAACTCCTTTTCCTTTTATCATTTTTATCACATTCCTTCCTAACATATTAAATGCCTATAATAAAATTATTATAGGCATTTTTTATTATTCTCCAAAGTTATTTTCAAAAGCTTGTAAAAGCTCTTTCATTGCAGATTCTTCGTCTGCTCCATCACATTGAATTTCAATTTCTGTACTTGATTTAATTCCAGCTGCCATAATATTTAAGATTGATTTTGCATTAATTGTTTTTCCATTTGCAATTAAGCTTATTGTACTTTGATATTTTGATGCGATTTTTACTATTTCTGATGCAGGTCTTGCATGTAAACCTGTTTCATTTTTTAATGTAATTTTTTCTGTTTTCATATTTTATCTCATTCCTTCCATTATTTTTTATCATATTCAGGTAAGTTTTTCTTTAATTTTGCCATAATCATAGTTGATACAACTGTTCCTACAGCAATTGCTAATAAATATAATAAAGGATGTCCTATTGTTGCTATAACAAATATTCCTCCGTGTGGTGCCATCAATGTACAATTAAATATCATTGATAATGCCCCTGTTACTGCTGAACCAACAACAAATGCTGGTAATGTTCTTAATGGATCTGCAGATGCAAATGGTATTGCACCTTCTGATATAAATGAAAGTCCCATTATATAATTAACATATGCTGCTTGTTTATCTTTTTTAGATATTTTCTTTGGAAATGCTGTTGCTAAAAATGCGATTGCAAGTGGTGGTACCATTCCTCCAGCCATTACTGCTGCCATTATTTCATATTGACCTGATGCTAACATTCCTGTTCCAAATGTATATGCTGCTTTATTAATAGGTCCTCCTAGGTCTATTGCCATCATTCCACCTAAGATTGCGCCTAAAACAACTTTATTTGCAGTTCCCATTGATGATAAGTAATTATTTATTGCTGTATTTATTGCTCCAACATATGGGTTAATTAATAACATAAATGCTCCAATAAGTAAAATTCCAAATACTGGATATAAAAGAATTGTTTTTATTCCCTCTATACTGTCTGGTAAATAACTGCAAATTTTCTTTAATAATATTACAATATATCCACCAACAAAACCTGCTATTAAAGCTCCTAAAAATCCTGAACTTACAAGTACAACTGAACTATCTGTTAATGATGCAAATGTTGTTCCTTGAACTGCTAAAATTCCTCCAACAAATCCAACTGCTAAACCTGGCCTATCTGCAATACTCATTGCTATATACCCAGCCAATATATATAACATTACATTAAATGCTGCTCCTCCGACTGTTTTAAAGAATGCAGCTACTGGTGTATTCATACCAAAATTAGATGGATTTATTGAATAATCATCTAATAAAAATGCTATTGCAATTAAAATACCTCCACCTACAACAAATGGTAACATATGTGTAACACCATTCATTAAATGTTTGTATATTTTTGTTCCAAATCCTTCTTTTTCATCTGAATCACTATTTTGAGATTTATTGCTTGAATGATATATTTTTGCATCACTTGATAATACACGTTCTATTAACTCTTGTGGTCTATTAATTCCATCTGCAACTTTTGCCTTTATTAATTTTTTACCATCAAATCTTGACAAATCAATCTTTGTGTCTGCAGCAATTATTACTGCTTTTGCATTTTTTATTTCTTCTTTTGTAAATTTATTTTTCACACCTGAAGAACCATGTGTTTCTACTTTTACTTTATGTCCTAATTGTTCTCCCATTTTTTCTAATGCTTCTGCTGCCATATATGTGTGTGCAATACCAGTAGGACATGATGTAATTGCTAATATTTCATACTCATCATTTTTCTTTGTTTGAGCTAATTTAGCATTTTCTGCAATATCTATACATCTTAAAAATTCCTCTGGAGTTTTGGCTTCCATTAAAGATTTTCTAAATTCTGTATCCATTAATAATGTTGATAATTGAGCAAGTGCTTGTAAATGAGCACCTCCTGAATCTTTAGGTGCGCCTATCATAAAGAATAAATATGTGGGTTTACCATCTAATGACTTAAAATCTAATCCTTCTTTAACAACCATTGCTGAAAGTCCAGCTGTTTGTACACCTTCACTTTGTCCATGAGGGATGGCTACGCCATCTCCTATACCTGTGGTACTTTGTTTCTCTCTATTTAAAACACTTTCTTTATAAAATTCTTTGTTATTTAATTTGCCACTTTGATCTAATAAATCAATTAAATGATAAAGAACTAAGTCTGGATTTATTAGATGATTTAAAATCAAATAATGATGAAACATTTATTACGTAACTTATGGATTGCCGCATTAATCGTATGCTGCAACTTCCAACAAGTATCTGCGCAACAACTGCCGCCTATTCCTATCGATCAGGATGTACGTATCGGTAAGCTGGACAACGGGTTGACCTATTACATCCGTAAAAACAGTCTTCCGGCTAACCGCGCCGACTTCTACATTGCCCAAAAAGTAGGCTCCATACAAGAA
>ERZ791716.1423-NODE-1423-length-11267-cov-3.437121_pt1 | contig 11267 bp, 9 predicted proteins | sample MGYA00510049_ERZ791716 | MGnify/ENA primary metagenome ERZ791716 (study PRJEB30046, sample SAMN00715135) | human gut metagenome | study: EMG produced TPA metagenomics assembly of the A metagenome-wide association study of gut microbiota in type 2... | reverse complement strand
TTTCGCTAAACATAATCTTTCAAGTTTTAAGTTTAGCACGAAGGTATGGGAAAGAGACATGCTAGTCAATACGCCAATTTTGGATGGTTACGCCAATTTTGGATGGTTACTAACTGTTACAGCTCTTGGCCACTTCACAGAAAAAATGTTCAAATGTATTTATGAGTCTACATATAATAACAAATTTTTTGCTTATAGCAGCAAAGTCCTATGTTACTATGCCTTTGTACAATACGTTATTGGGCAATGTTTACTTTAGATATACTCTAAGCTCATTCGAGTTCCTTTTTCTAGATCTCTGTTAACCTTTTTCCCTAAACAATTATTAAGATATTTGGGATGTAGTCCAAAGCCAGGTCTAACAGATCGAAGATTCTTTTCTGTTAGAATATCACCTGCCTTTATATCTTCTGCAATGTAAAGTGAACGTGCAAATTCCCTTTCTGGAAGTACTAAAGGATCAAGTTCATATGATACTTCACCTAGTGCTTGTTCGGCTAAACGAACATCTTTAACCATTTGGGTAAACTCTTTCTCATCCATTGAGAATGAGCAATCTTCACCACCAATTGAGCGGTCGATAATGAAGTGTTTCTCAATCATTACTCCCCCCAAAGCAACAGAAAGTATTGGTGCAAAGGATCCAATAGTATGATCAGAAAGTCCTGTTTTTACATTATATTTCTTGGCCATATCCTGAATCATGCAAAGTTGTGATTTCTCTACCGGCGAAGGATATGCAGAAGTGCATTTCAAAAGAGTAATATCGTTATTACCAACTTTTCTACAAGTTGCAATAGCAAGTTCAATATCTTCCTCTGTAGCAATCCCAGTAGAAATTACCATAGGTTTCATTTTGCGTGCACAATACTCAATAAGATTGATATCTGTAATTTCGAAGGATGCTATTTTATAAATAGGGTTACCAAGACTCTCTAACAGATCTACAGCTGTATTATCAAAGGGAGTGGAAAAGCAAATAATATTTTGTTTTTTTGCCTCTTCAAATAGTTCTGCATGCCATTCCCAAGGAGTATATGCTTTTTGATAAAGTTGGTGCATGGTCTGCCCATCCCAAATAGTACCTTGTTTAATCTGAAAATCATCCTTGTCACAATCAAGTGTAATGGTATCTGCTGTATAGGTTTGTAATTTTATTGCATCTGCACCGGCACGTTTAGCTGCACGAATTGTTTCCAATGCAATCTCTTTATTCCCGTTATGATTTGCCGACATTTCGGCTATTATGAATGTCTTTGTCATTATTATTTTATTTTTGATATTATTTCTTCTATTTCAATTATGTTATCAGCTTGGATGATGATGAAGCCTAATCTGTCTAAAGAGTTTTCTACCTGCTTATTTTTAAATGGTTTAACTTCATAACGTTTAATATGAAGATCACCAGATTCAATAAATGCTTTACACCGTTCATAATTATTAGGATTCAAGAATTGTACAGCAGAACATTTATTATATTTTGACTTCACATCAATTTGTTCTCCCAATGCAATTTTAATCAGATTTCCAAGCATATCAACTCCAGTAGAAAGGGGGACAAGATCAGAAGTAATATAATCTCCCCCTAAACGACAGGCAATTTCTATAATAAATACACCCTCATCATTTAGCTTGACTTCTGTATGGGTTGGACAATTATCAATACCAATAGCAGCAATAGCTTTAGTTACCTCTGTTTTTATTGCGATCCAATCTGTATCTGATATTCTAGCTGGTTCAATATGGGTATCTTCCACAAAAAAGCCTTTATCCTCTCCGATACAAAGCTTTTCAGTTATAGTAATAATTGTTGTTTTTTTATTTTGCGTATACGTTTCAACACTATATTCTTTACCAATAATAAAACTTTCAATTATAACTTTCTGACTCCTTGAATATTTTATAGCTTCAGCGACTGCTGCCGTTAACTCTGTATAATTAATTACTTTTTTTACTCCTCTACTTGCTGAAGAATCAATAGGTTTGACTATGTATGGAAAGTCTTTAAGTTCAGATAAATCAGTATCTTTATCACATAATTTAAAGAATGGAACATTTATGCCATTTTCTGCAAATTTAGCTCTTTGTAGATATTTATTAGTACAAATATTAGCTACTTCCATACTCATAGAAGGTAATCCAAGGGTTTCACCTACATAAGATATTACATTAACAGGAGCGTCACTGGTGGTTAATATTCCCGCTACTTTATTATCTTTACAACACGCCAAAATACCCTCTTTATCCATTGTACTTATAACTACGGGTGCATCGGCAATTTTCATACCTGGTGCATCAGCCGACATATCAGCTACTATTGTATAGAGTCCCATTGATTTTGCTTTCTCAATAACTGGTATCTGCATTTCTCCAGCTCCAAGAATTAGTATTTTTCTATTCATAATATTCTGTTAATTACATTACAAATTTCAAAAGATTTATTTTCACTAGAAATGATTAAAATATCTGATATTTTGGGTTTTCTGTGCTAAAAAAACAAATCAAACAAACCCTTTTTGTTGTACTTTATAATTAGTTAAGTTAATTAAAGGTTGTTTCTTATTTATATAGATTTCGAGAATGTTTCATTATAACCTTTATAGGCTCTTAAATAATTGTACAAAGCGGTTTGGTGTATCAGAGGTTATCTGTAATGTCTTTCGATAGACAAGTTTATCGATATATTTAGAAATTAAACTTAAAGCTTGAGTATCTTTATAATTACCTACTCCAAGAATTAATTCTTCCTTCAGGAATGTGTAATAATCGTATTCTTGATTATCAACATAATACCCGCCTATTATCTGAGTACCACACGCTAAAGCTTCATTCATCATTGTTGAAGCGGGTAGAATTGCAACATCTACAGAAAGAAATAAATTTGCAATTTCTGAGGCTGATAGGTTCTTACGATATGTCAACTTAGGATTATTTATCTGATTAGATGTGTTATAAGAATCTCCTATTATTGCAGTAATTTTATTAACGTTTTCTTTGTTAATTATTTCACAGATAACACTTGTGGTAAGATCTAAAAAATCTGAACCACCAAAGGCGACTAGGATATTTAAACCTTGCGTTGAATTCTTATTATTTTGCTTTCGATTACATGCATCAAAAAAAGGTTGTCTGAGTAAAGAATACTGAAGCCCCAATGCAAATTTTGTATATTCCTCACAAGAATAATCTTCCGCTGTATATCCTATACCTTGGTTAATTATCAGATCAGCTACATAATGCTTATCATGTATGTCATCTATACAAACTAAAACACAACCTTTATCTTTAATAGCACGTTGATATTCTGTTGTATAAAAATAATTATCCAAAACAACTATCTCATTTCCAGTGAGAAAGTCTAGAAAATCTTCAAATTTTGTTTCTTCTTTAAGTGCCTTATAAGGACATACTTTTTTCATTTCACTGATTTGATAGGCTGAAGGTGAAGAGGTAAAGAATATACAGTCAAAATCACTTTTTAGCATATCGGCAAGGGCAAGAGTTCGGATAAAGTGTCCATATCCAATACCATATCCTGCATCGGCTCTGAGATAGATTTTACGTGTCGACATTATTAATTAGACTTCTCTTAATTATTAAATAGAAGTTTATATTTCATTTCTGCAATTTTCCAATCTGTTTCTGTGTCAATATCTTGAATAGTGGTTTCATCAACTATGATACCTCCCGTCTTTATTTCTCCATTCATCCAACGTTCTATTTTATGCCAGTAAAACGTTCCGGTATCATGATATTCTTTAGGTAGGTCTTGGCTTCTGGAAAATTCAAACTCTGGCCAATGATAGTTCATACTTCCATCTTTTGCCATATCTAAACAACGCCAAATTGGATAAGAGAATTGTACGACCGGATAAACTACCGTAAAGTTAGATGACTGTAAAATTTCATATGCCGAAATAATATCTTTAACCTGAATCATTGGAGCAGTTGCATAAATACAGCAAAGATTATCAAATTCTTGCCCCATTTCTTTATACATTTTTACTACTTCAATAAGTACATCATCTGTTGTCGCAAAATCATTCGCAGTTTCGGCATTTCTCATAAATGGCACTTTTGCTCCATATTTGAGGGCAACTTCTGCTATCTCTTTATCATCTGTACTTACCATAACTTCATCAAATAGCCCTGTTGCTAAAGCGGCTTCAATGGAGTATGCAAGCATTGGTTTTCCAAGGAATGGCTTCACATTCTTGCGAGGGATACGCTTAGAACCACCCCTCGCTGGAATTATACATAGATTTTTCATTTACTTACTAACAAACTCTTTAACTTTACAGATTACATATTCTTGTTGTTCCTCAGTAAGTGTCGGGAACATAGGTAAGGCCAAACAATGTTTGTAGTATTCTTCCACTATAGGAAGATCCCCCTCTTTATTACCAAACTGCTTATAGTAAGGCATAAGGTTAAGTGGATAATACAGAACTTGAGCATAAACTTTATTCTCGCGGAGATAATTGTAAAGTCCAAGACGATCTTCTACTTGAATTATATAGAGGTGATATGCATGGTATACATCATCAGCCTCGTATGGCGTTTTGATACCTTCAATATCTGTAAATGCCTCATTGTATTTACGGACGAGTTCACGACGTATTTCTACATTCTTACGGGCACGTTTCAATTGAGAAGTGCCTAAAGCAGCCTGAATATCGGTGATACGGTAATTGTAACCTAATTCTTGCATCTCGTAATACCAAAGTCCATCTTTACGTTGTAGTTTATCTACATCATGAGTAATGCCATGTGTACGATAAAGGGCCATTTTTTCATAGTATTCTTTGTTTTGAGTACAAGCCATACCTCCTTCACCGGTGGTAATATGTTTTACGGGGTGAAAAGAGAAAACAGTAATATCAGAATACTTACCAGAACCACAAAAAACCTTTTCACCGGTGGAATCGATAAAATAGGCACCCGGTGCATGACATGCATCCTCCAATATCCACATTCCATATTCATCAGCAACCTTACGATATTCTTCCATATTGTGAGGATAACCGGCAAAGTCAACAAGTACCATACCTTTATATGTTCCTTTGGGAGCAGATTCCAAAGTTTCCTTGAGCTTATCAAGATCAAGTAAGTAAGTTTTAGGATTGATATCGACAAACTTCACATTTCCACCGCAAAATCGAATGCAGTTAGCAGATGAAGCAAAAGTCATGGGAGTACAGATAACGTTATCACCGGGTTTAACGCCCAAAGCAATGGCTGCAAGGTGAAGAGCTGAAGTTGCATTATTGACGGCAACTGCATACTTGCAATGTACATATTCGCTAAATGCTTTTTCAAAAGCAGGAATTGCAGGACCACAAGTCAGATAGTCAGATTTGAGGGTATCTACTACAGCTTGGATATCCTCATCTGAAATATACTGACGTCCGTAAGAAATCGGTTTATTAATCATTTTACTTCAAAGTTGGGGTCAACGTATTTTTTTATATTCTCACGCATAGATTCAACAGTTTCCCATTCTGTATTTTTGTCGGAACTGTAATGGAACCCTTCTGGTACAGGTACTGCATGATGATGTTCTATGAACTCCTGACGTGTATGTTTGAAAGATACGGACGGAAGTATTACATAATATCTTCCCAAGTCAACTGTATCTAATGCATCTGTTACCGTAATCATTTCTTCATGTAACTTCTCACCCGGGCGGATACCAACTTCCACCTGCGGTAAATTAGGAGCAATAGCTGTAGCTACATCTTTTATGTGGTATGAAGGAATTTTAGGAATAAAAATTTCGCCACCTAAATGATGGCCAAGTGCATACATTACCATTGCGACACCTGCCTCTAATGAAATATTGAAACGAGTCATACGCATATCGGTTATCGGCAATTCTTTTGCTCCATTATCTCGCTTACTGATAAAAAATGGTATGACAGAACCGCGAGATCCCATTACGTTACCGTAACGAACGACAGAAAAACGAATGTCTTTTGAACCACTAATATTATTAGCCGCAGTAAAAAGTTTGTCGGAAGTCAATTTGGTTGCTCCATATAAGTTAATGGGAGCACAAGCTTTATCCGTAGATAATGCAACTACATCATGTACTCCTGTGGCCAGTGCTGCTTTTATTACGTTCTGGGCTCCATGTACATTTGTCTTGATACATTCTTCTGGATTGTATTCGGCAGTATCCACCTGTTTGATGGCTGCAGCATGAATAATCACATCCACTCCTTCACAAGCACGCGTCAAACGTTCTAAATCGCGAACATCGCCAATAAAGAAACGCAGTTGAGGATACTTTTCGTATGGATATTTTTGTTTTAACTCAAACTGCTTCAATTCATCTCTGGAATAGATGATGATTTTATTTACTCGTGGATAATCACGTAAAATTGTTTCCACAAACTTTTTACCGAAAGAACCTGTTCCTCCAGTAATTAATACATTTTTACCATTCAACATGATCAAAATATTTATAATGAATTACTTCTCAATATTTAGCATCCCTCCTATTTCATGTGGAATATAGGGACCTTCTTTTACTTCAAAAATTACAGAGCCTGATTCACAAACCTCTAATGAATGCCAAGTGTTTTCCGGAATTTGTATTCCGTAATTACCTTCTTTCGGGTCTAATATTACAGAGCTAATTTCGTTTCCCTTTTCATCATAGGTCATAACACGTATTCGACCTTGTAAAAGAATATATACTTCTGCTACTTTATGATGGTGTATTGGCATAATGGTACCAGGTTCCATTGCATTCAGCAGACGTTGACACTTATCACTTAAATCCGAATGAAGGTTATAATTCATTCGTAATCGATAAGAAGATTTAGCTTTGTCAATTATGCTATTCAATAAGTCTTGATTTATAACTTGTAAATCCATACCTTTATCTGTTTGCAGCAAAAGCATACTTTTACGTTGATATAGTGGGTTGCTTTTCTGCGTTTTTAAATTATAGATATATAAACGTTGTTATTTCAATATTTATTTGACTTATTTTTTATGATTACATCAAACCATAGATTCAGCCCTGACCATACAACAACATCAATTACAAACACCAATGTATTATTCCATCCGGAATGTACTGTAACCAAAGTAAAGGCACAAAGACTGGCGGACATCAGCTGGATGGTGATGAGTGCCTGGCGTGGGGAAAATCCCATATCCAGAAATTTATGATGAATATGAGTCTTGTCGGGCAGGAAAAGAGCCTTCCCATTACGTGCCCGGCGAAGTACGACACGTACGACGTCAAGTGAGGGAACAAGCAGGACGCTGAAGGAAACGAGCAGGGGAGAACCCAAAATTTCTTCAGTGGGAATGCTTCCGGTATACATGCTATATTTGATGACGAAGAAGCTGAGAATGTATCCCAGTGTCAAACTTCCGGTGTCACCCATAAAGATTTTGCGTCCGCGGTCGGCATTGCCAAATACGTTGTAAGAGAAAAAGGGAATCAGGATGCCTACACAAACAAAGGCCAGCAGGGCATAAATCCATTGCTGGTTGTGAATGAAGATAACTCCCAGAATGGTAAGGGCAACCATACTCAGGCTGGAAGCCAGTCCGTCGATTCCGTCAATCAGGTTGATAGCATTGGTAATGAATACCGCCAGCAGCATGGTCAGGGGAATTCCTATACCTGCGGGAATCTCGTAAATCCCGAAAAGTCCGTAGAAATTATTGATGTAAAGCCCGGCCAATGGAAAGAATGCGGCAGAGATGATCTGTACAAAGAATTTCTTGCGGTATCTCACTCCCATAAGATCATCGGCAATACCGACGACATATAGCAGGGTGAGCCCGGCAATAAGGAAGAGCAGTTCGGTCACCATGGTCACGGTGAACTGCGGATCGGGGAGATATCCTAGCAAGATACGCAGGGCAGTGAAAAAGCAGGTGGTGCAGAGGATGACGGGAAAGAACGTAACCCCTCCCAGTCTTGGGATGGGCCGCTTGTGGATCTTTCGGGCATCGGGCGCATCGAAAAGCCGTTTGCGCAGAGAGATAATCAGAATGTTCGGAATGATGATCCGTCCGAGAACGATCGCAGTAATGAAGGCTGCAATTATTAAATACATGTTTGCCATGTGAAGAATAGTTTTGGGTACGCTTCGCGATTACCTGTCCCATTCGGAGAAGAAAGGTAATTGCGAAATTGAATAGTATTTACTTGCAAATGTAGGCTTTATTTTCGAGACATCAAAGCGGAATGTGGCCCAAATACGCCTCTGCAAGGGATTTTCTTCACAATGCAGAGGAAGGGAAAATACTGCACGGAAAAGTAACAAAAAAATCCCCGGGGAGATAACCTGTTCATTATCACCCCGGGGAGAGTATCATTTCCGGAAAATCCGCTTACTTGACAATATTGGCTATCGATGCAACCATTGTCGCTAAAGAGGCAAAGGAAGTGGCATAGCCCAGAACATTGCCCAGACTGTTCTTGCGCTGTTTGTTCGGAACCACAATTTCGCAGCCGGGTTCGATCTGCTTCTTGCCGCTGCCTTTCACTTCAGCTACCTGCCCGTTCATGTAGATGATGAACTTCTTGCTCTTCTTGGCATTGCTGGAGTAGCCTCCGGCCTGGCTGAGATAGTATTTCACGCTCTTGCCGTCGATATAGGATACAGTGTTCGGCATCATGACGGCTCCGTTGATCTTCACGGTGTTGTTGAATTCCGGTACGGTAATGATGTCGCCTTCTCTCAGGACAATGTCAGCATTGCTTCCGGGTTTGGCCAAAGCTGCTTCCAGATCGATTCCGACGGTGAAGATACTGTCAAGTTCCAGCTTGAGTGAGTCGGTCATTCCGGCTCCCAGCTCTTTCTGCATCATGTTCAAGACGTCCTGCATGCGTTTCTTTTCTTCCTCGTTGGCGATACGGGTCAGCTTCGCACCGCGGACGTAACCGAACTGGGTTACACCACCGGCTTTCTTGATTACGTCGGTCAGGCGTTCATTCTTGCTGGTCAGGGTGTACTGGCCGGAGTAGAGGACTTCGCCCTTGACGGTTACATTGGCCTGTTCGCTGTAACCCGGACTGCGGCGTACGAATACCTGATCGTATGGCTGGAGGACAAATCCTGCTTCGCCGTCAACCACAAAGCCGTCTTTCAAGGCAAACGAGAAGGTTTCTCCGATAGTCTGCGCCTCGGTGGTGCTCTTCGGGTCGCGGATACGGCGGGATACGTCTACGCGTACAAGGGAGGCTGATTCTTTCAGGCCGCCTGCAGTGATGACGATGTCTTCAAGCGTCATATTGTCCGCATAGGGGTATTCTCCCGGCAGGGTGACTTCTCCATAAATGCGGATGCTGCCCAGGTCTTTCAGATCGTGGATGCTGGGGATATAGAGTACATCGTTGTTGCGCAGGGCAATGTCGGGGCTGCTGCCTGCCAGAATGCCCTTGATATCTACGGAAAGTACTTCGCTGGTGAGGTTCTCGCGCTGGCGGTAGAGAACGGCGCGGTTGGTAAAGGCGTCGCCCAGCAGACCGTCGGCTTTTTCAACCAGCTGCTTGACGGTGTTCAGTGAACCGCTCAGTTCATAAATACCCGGGCGATAGACGGCTCCTTTTACTTCCAGACGGTTGGTGAAACGTTCCAGGATGGGATCGGCTGTCACCTCATCGCCGTCGCACATCTGGAAACGGGTGAAGTCTTTGGCGTCTACTGTAGCTACAGAGTATTCGCGGCCTGCCTGACGGATGACGCGCAAGCTGTTCTTGTAGCCGTCTGCGGCAAAGTTTCCGGCGTATTTAAGCAGGGTTGCGATGGATTCATCGGATTTCATTTCGTAGCGCATCGGGCGTTTTACCTTGCCGGTGATCTTGACGATGGCTTCATACGGGGGAACGATGATGACATCTCCTTCCTGCAGACGGATGTCGTCCTGGATCTTTCCTTGCATGATGAATTCGTAGACATCAACTGTAGCGACGTTCTTTCCGTTGCGTGCAACGTGGATGTTACGCAAACTACCGATATCGCTGACTCCGCCAGCACTGTAAAGGGCGTGGAATACCGTCGCAAAGGAAGACAGCGTATAGGTTCCGGGGCGCAGCACTTCACCCATCACATTGATCTGGATGGTGCGGGCATTGCCGAGGGAGACCTGGATATTGTTGCCGGAGTCTGCATAAATTTTGCTGAGTTCCTGTTTCAGGACAGTCTTCGCTTCGGACACGCTCATGCCGTTCAGCAAGACAAGGCCCAGATCGGGAATATTGATGTAACCGTCCGGAGAAATGGTTTCGCGGATGGTGTTCTGGCTGGCTCCCCAGATGTCGATGATCACTTCATCACCCGGACCGAGACGGTAGTCGGGAGGAGTGGCCACGTTCATGTTGGGTTCGAAGGTCAGATTTTCGGTGTTGAAGATGTCACGGCCGAATACCTGGTCTTCGGGATCATAGTCGTAAAGGGGAGTCAGTGAAAGTGAATCGCTCAGAAGGGATACTACCCGGTTCTGGTTGGTATTCTTGCTGTATTCCATGGAGTAGGGGTTATTGGACTGGTCACGCTGGGAGAACTCGTTCTTCTTGCGTTCTTCTTCCATTTTCTTACGCTGACGGTATTCCTGCTCCATCTGTTCGCGGCGCTCCTGCTGCAGTTCGGAGTTACGGTTAGTATTCTTGCGGTAACCGTTCTGGTAATAATAATCGCTTTCTCCGGAGGAAGACTGTCTCATGCGGTCCTGTGAAGTGGAACTGCTGGTGCCCAGGGTTCCTTTGGACTGTTGCTGATACATTTCCTGTACTCGGCGTGCCTGTTCTTCGGTAACGCCCCGGCGTGCCAACTCCATGGCGATCTGCTTCTGGTCTTTTCCCTGCTGCATTCCCTGTTTGACATACTCCAGTACCTGGCTGTCACTCATGGTCTGTGCCGCTGCGGGGAGAGCTCCCAGCAGGAAAAGGCAGAATGCGAGTCTTGCGAATCGTTTCTTCATAAAGAGTTATCTTTAGTTTGGTTTGTTTTGTTTTTGTCTTTCCAACTTGATAAAGTTCCTGCAAAGGTAGGCTTTTTTGTTGGATTTTCAGAGTTTGAAATCCGAAAAAAAGCAAAATACGGTGAAGGAAGAAAAGGAATTGCATGACAGGCCGGAAAAGGTTACATCCAAAGCCGGGAATGAAGGGGGAGCAAAGTAGATGAAAATGACATGGTTTTGTGAAATAGTGTTAAATATAGACGATTTTCTGTGTAATTATTATGTTACATAACATAAAAACCATATCTTTGCATCGTGTTTTTCATGGTATTAGA
>ERZ791716.1422-NODE-1422-length-11269-cov-3.021045_pt1 | contig 11269 bp, 10 predicted proteins | sample MGYA00510049_ERZ791716 | MGnify/ENA primary metagenome ERZ791716 (study PRJEB30046, sample SAMN00715135) | human gut metagenome | study: EMG produced TPA metagenomics assembly of the A metagenome-wide association study of gut microbiota in type 2... | reverse complement strand
GAAAAAACAATAGAAGACACAATAGAAAATGCAAAAAAACAAATAGAAGAAAGAAAATATGCAGAAGATTTAGAAGAAAGAGGATACACAAAAATAACCAAAATGGTATTTGCATTTAAAGGAAAAGAAGTAAAAATGCAAGTAATATAAAAGGCGTTTTTGTGGACAGCCTCAAGAAACATCTCAAAAAACAAAACAATATATAAAATTACTTAACAAAGTTATAATAGGAGGAAATGTGAATGAAAAATTCAAAAATAGGGCTAATAATAATAGCCGTGATTGCAGTAATAGCAATAATACTAATAGGAGGATACAATAGCATAATAGCAGCATCAGAAGAAGTAGAAAACAAATTTTCAACTATAGACACACAATTGCAAAGAAGAGCAGATCTAATACCAAATTTAGTAAACACAGTAAAAGGATATGCAAATCAAGAAAAAGAAATAATAAACACAGTAACAACAGCAAGAGAAAAACTAGTAGGAGCAAATAGTGTAACAGCAAAAGCAGAAGCAGACCAAGAACTAACAAATGCACTAAGCAGATTATTAGTAGTAGTTGAAAATTACCCAGAGCTAAAATCATCACAAAATTTCATACAATTATCAGACGAATTAGCAGGAACAGAAAACCGTATAGCAACAGCAAGAAGAGACTATAATGAAGCAGTAAAAACATATAACCTAAAAATAAAAAAATTCCCATCAAACGTAATGGCAAATATGTTTGGATTTGGAGAAAAACAATACTTTGAAGCATCAGAAGAAAGTAAAAACGTACCAAATGTACAATTCTAATTTGCAAAAAAATACTATAAATTTAATAAAATAAACATTATAAAAAGGTAAAATGCAGACAGTTATACTTGAAATTCAAAAAGTTGCAAACTTTTATACTTAAAATTTAAGAAATTGCAGACATTTATACTTGAAATTCAAAAAATTGCAGACTTTTATACTTGAAATGCACACAAAAATGCAAACTTTCAATAATCTTATAAAAAATACAATAAATAATGCGTTTATTTAAAGAAAGGAAATAAACCCAAAATGAAAAAAAGAACAACATCAAGCACATTAAAAATAATACGCTTGATATTAATAACATTGATATTTTTACTTCCAAACAAATCTCTAGCAATTGTATCACAAACAAGTGAATTTTATGTTAATGATTATTCACAAGTTTTAAATGAAGAAACCAAAAAATATATAATAAATGCAAATATAGAATTACAGAAAAAAACTGAAGCACAAATAGTAGTAGTAACAGTAAAAAGTTTAGAAGGAAAATCAATAGAAGAATATGCAACAGAATTGTTTAGAAAATTCGGAATAGGAAACTCAAGCAAAAACAATGGAGTGTTATTACTATGTTCAACAGGAGACAGACTATTCAGAATTGAAGTAGGATATGGACTAGAAGGAACACTAACAGACGGAAAAACAGGAAACATACAAGACAAATACATAATACCATACCTAAAAAACAACAATTATAATGAAGGAATAAAAAATGGATTTAGTGCGATATTACAAGAAGTAAGTAATGAATATGGAGTAAAAATAGAAGAACAACAAACACCAAATTTTGATAATAATAGTGAAATAAATCAAACAGAATTACCAAGTATAGTAGCACTTATAGCAATGTTCATAGGATTCTTTGCAAAGAATTGGAAAAGAAGATTATTATATGCAGGAATAGCAGTAATAACAGGAGGAATATTAGGATGTGCATTTAATATAGAACAAGCAATTATATACGGAATATTAAGTGGAATCATAATTTGTATAACAGGAATATTTACAAATATAGGAAGACACTGGCACGGAGGCGGTTTCTCAGGAGGAAGCTCATCAGGTGGATTTTCATCAGGAGGATTTTCAGGAGGTGGAGGATCTTCTGGAGGCGGTGGAAGCACAAGAAGTTTCTAAAAAGACATTAAAACCCAACATAAAAAATGAAATTGATAAAAATAAAAAATTAAAGAACAATAAATTATAAAAAATAATAAAAATATAAAAAAAGTTTGACAAAAACAATATTTTAATAGATAATATGAATATACAAAACAATAGATAAAAGTTACGAAGGAGGAATAAATAAATGTACGTATTTAATAGGATTACAGTAAATCCACAATTACCAAAAAGAATAGAAAAACTATCAGAAATAGCAAACAACCTATGGTGGTCATGGAACACCGAATTTTTAAGACTATTCAGAAAAATAGACAAAGACTTATGGGAAAAAAGCGGAAAAAACCCAATAAAATTTTTAAAAGAAGTATCACAAGAAAAACTAGAAACAGCATCAAAAGACCTAATATTTTTACACGAATATGACAAAAATGTAGAAAACTTTGAAAGCTATATGGAAAGCAAAGATACATGGTTTGCAAATAAATATCCAGAAAACAAAAAGGACTTAATAGCATATTTCTCAGCAGAATACGGACTAGACGAAACAATACCAATATACTCAGGAGGATTAGGAATACTATCAGGAGACCACCTAAAATCAGCAAGTGACTTAGGAATTCCATTAGTAGCAGTAGGATTATTATATAAAAACGGATATTTCCACCAAAAAATAAACGGAAATGGGGAACAAGAAACAGAATATCATGATATAGACATACACGATCTACCAATACATCCAGTAAAAACAGAAGAAGGAGAAGACTTAATAATTTACTTAAAATTCCCAAAAAGAAGAATATACTTAAAAGTATGGCAAATAAATGTAGGAAGAGTAAAACTATACTTATTAGATTCAGACATAGAAAAAAACAACCCAGAAGACAGAGATGTAACACTACGATTATATGGTGGAGACCAAGAAATGCGCATAAGACAAGAAATAGTATTAGGAATGGGAGGAGTAAACCTACTAACAAGAGCATTAAAACTAGAGCCAACAATATATCACATGAACGAAGGACACTCATCATTCTTAATATTAGAATTAATAAAAAATGTAATAAAAGAAAAACAAGTATCATTTGAAGTAGCAAGAGACATAATATCATCACAAACAGTATTCACAACACACACACCAGTACCAGCAGGAAACGACATATTCCCAATATCACTAGTAGAAAAATACTTCAAAGACTTCTGGCCAAGACTAGCAATAACAAGAGAAGAATTTCTAAAAATGGGAATGAAACCATGCCAAGACTTAGAAAATGGATTTAATATGGGAATATTAGCACTAAAAGTAGCAGGAAAGAAAAACGGAGTAAGCAAATTACACGGAGCAGTATCAAGAGAACTATTTGCAGATGTATGGCCAGAAATAGCAGCAAATGAATCACCAATAGGATATGTAACAAACGGAATACACACATGTTCATGGCTATCACCAAACCTAAAACAACTATATAACAAATATTTGATACCATACTGGCAAGACAAAATCCAATATGACTATGTATGGGAAAAAATAAAAAATATCCCAGACGAAAAACTATGGGAAGCACATCAAGCAAGAAAAGAAAAACTATTAAATATAGTAAAAAACAATGTAACAGAAAGACTAAGAAGATCAGGATACAACTATGAAGACATAAACTCAATAACATCAAAACTAAACCCAAATGCACTAACAATAGGATTTGCAAGAAGATTTGCAACATATAAAAGAGCAACACTAATATTTAAAGACTTAGAAAGAATAACACAAATACTAAACAATTCAGACAGACCAGTACAACTAATATTTGCAGGAAAAGCACACCCAGCAGATAAACAAGGGCAAGACCTAATAAAATTCATACATGATGTATCAATGATGCCACAATTCAAAGGAAAAATATTCTTATTAGAAAATTACAACATAGCAATGTCAAGGTATCTAATAAGTGGAGTAGATGTATGGCTAAACAACCCAAGAAGACCAATGGAAGCATCAGGAACAAGCGGACAAAAAGCATCAGTAAACGGAGTAATAAACTTCAGTGTACTAGACGGATGGTGGGCAGAAGGATATAACCAAAAAAACGGATGGAGAATAGGATTTAACAGTGACTATGAATCTTATGAAGTACAAGATGTAACAGACAGCCAAAACATATACGAAACATTAGAACAAAAAATAATACCTGCATATTATAATAAAGAAAAAAATGGAATATCAAAAGAATGGTTAGACTATATGAAAGAATCAATAATATCAACAGGAGGAAAATACAGCACATCAAGAATGTTATCAGATTACACATCACAATTTTATATCCCATTATGCAATCTACACAATAAATATTATAAAGACCTAAGTGATGTAACACGATTTAATGCATGGAAAAACGATATGTATCGCAATTGGAAAGACATAAAAATAACACAAAAAAAAGATAACTTAAATAATATAGCAATAGACGCTGGAAAATGTATAACTGTAAGATGTCAAGTAGAATTACCAAATATAAATCCAGAGCACATATCAGTAGAATGTTACTACGGAAAAATATTAGAAAATGGAGTAGTAGAAGACATATCAATAATACCAATGCAACAAATAAAAACAAAAGTAGAAAGCAGAAAAAATTATGAATACGAAACAAAAATAGAACTAAAAACAGGAGGAAACTACGGATACACATTTAGAGTTATGCCAAAACACGAAATGCTATTAGAATCAGCAAATATGGATTTAGTAAAATGGATAACACAAGACTAATATAGGAGGAGCATCAATGAAAAGAACAAAGCTAAAAGACAGAATATTGCCAAAATACAGCAAAGGAGAAGAAATATTTAATATGACATCACACATCGTAGGAGGAGCACTAGGAATAGTAGCACTTATATTATGTGTTGTATTTGCAGCCATACACCATAATGGATATGGAGTTGTAAGTGGAGCAATTTATGGAGTAACAATGATATTATTATATACAATGTCAAGCATATATCACGGACTAAAACCAGAAAGATTTTCAAAAAAAGTATTTCAAGTACTAGACCACTGTTCAATATTTTTACTAATAGCAGGATCATACACACCATTTTGCCTATGCACATTCAGAGAATACAATACAGCACTAGGATGGACAATTTTTGGAATAATATGGGCAATAGCAATACTAGGAATAGTATTAAACTCAATAGACATAAAAAAATACAAAGTATTTTCAATGATATGCTATTTAGGAATGGGATGGTGTATAATATTCACAGCAAACCTATTTCCAAAATTATTAGGAGTAGGAGGAACAGTATTTCTAGTAGCAGGAGGAATAATATATTCTTTAGGAGCAATTTTATATGGATTAGGAAAAAAACATAAATGGATGCACTCAATATTTCACTTATTCATACTATTAGGAAGCCTATTACAATTTTTCTGCATATTATTATATGTAATGTAAACAATAAAAAAACAGTACTATTTATATATTTTGAAATATTAAAATGTGAAAGAAATAACTTTAAAAATTCTTAATTAATTCCTGAAAAAAATTCACGTCGAATGGCTTTAGCCATAAGGACTAAGATGAATTTTTTTCAAGAATTAAATTAGAATTTATTAGTTATGAAATGAACCTTTTAATATAAAAAAATATATAAATAGTACTGTTTTTAATATTAACCTTAACCTTTAAAAGCAAATAAAGAAGTAGTATAATCCAAATTAGCAAAAGAATCTTTACTATAAGCAAGAGAATAAATATCAGAAGCCAAAATATCTTTATCAAGCAACACATTCAAACCATAATCAGAACAAGAATCCACAAACCTCTTAACAGAAGTAATAATAGGCAAATCAGGACAACATTTAGAAATATCAGAAAGCAAATGTTTACCATTATCATTAAAACCCAAAACACGCACATAAGGAGTAACATTTTTAGAAAGAGCCATAACATCATTAGTAATACCAAGCAAAGAATACAAAAGAATCCTCTGAAGGCAAGTACGAGTAAAACGTTTAGACTTAACAACATCAAAAAAAGAATCTAAACTATTACAAGAACCACAAGCCCTTTTAATTTTAAACTCCAACCCCTCACGAACATCAGCAAGATTAGCAATATCAGAAACAGACAATTTTCTCAATGTATAAAAAATTTCTTTTTCAAAACAAGATAGACCAGTAACAACATGCCCACAATTAAAGTCATTCATAAAAACAGAAAAACTACTATCAGGCATAAGAGTTTTCAAAACATCCAAATTCTCATTATTAGAAACAATATTACGAATAGCAGTACTACTAGCAATATTATCTTTAAAATCAACACTATTATAATCAGAACAAACCCTATTAACAACATGAGGAACAATTTTACTATCAATCTTTTTCAAAGCCTTTAAATATTCAATACCCAAAATATTATTAGGAGAAGACAAGACATCTTTAAGCAAAGAACAATCAAAAGAAATATTTTGCTGCTCAAAATATTTCAAACATGCACACTCACGAGCCTTGGGAAAAGAAACACCACTATCTAAAAAATCTGTCAATAAATTTTTAAACTCAATAGGCTCAAAAGTCAATACATCAGCAACAGCATCTAACAAATCAATCCTATTTGACTCAGCACCAAACGAAATATCTGTTACAACATTCAAAGAATCCAAAATTTTAACAGCACCATAAGCAAAATTCTCAGCACTAGAAACAGAATATAAAACAGGCAATTCAATAACCAAATCAACACCATTTAAAATAGCCATTTTAGCCTTAGACCATTTATCAACCAAAGAACAAGAACCCCTTTGTGTAAAATTACCACCCATAACACAAACAGAATACTTGCAATTCGCAATTTTTTTACTTTCATTCAAATGATGCAAATGACCATTATGAAAAGGATTATATTCAGCAATTATTCCCAAAACTTTTTCCATAAATATTATACTCCTCTATTGTTTTATTTATTTTTTATTGATATAATGATAACACAAAAAAGAGAAAAAAACAAATAAAAAAATGTTAAAGAAAGGTACATAAAATATATGCAAAAAGTAATAATATACACAGACGGAGCATGCTCAGGAAATCCAGGACCAGGAGGATGGGGAGCAATATTAATGGCAGGAGAAAATAAAAAAGAAATATCTGGAGGAAAAAAAGATACAACAAACAATGTAATGGAATTAACAGCAGCATTAGAAGCACTAAAACTACTAAAATACCCATGTGAAGTAGACTTATATAGTGACAGTGCATACTTAGTAAACGGATTTGATAAAGGATGGATTTATAACTGGAACAAAAACAATTGGAAAACATCAAACAAAGAACCAGTAAAAAACAAAGAAATATGGGAAGCAATATATAAAATGACACAAACACACAAAATAAAATTCATAAAAGTAAAAGGACATAGCGACAACCAATTTAACAACCGCTGTGACGAATTAGCAAGAAATGCAATAAAAAATTTATAAAAAAGAGAAAGGAATGGAAAAAATGGAAACATTTGCAGACTATATATTAAACGAAAAAAATCCAGGTTCAAAAATGGAAATAACATACTATTTAGCCAAAAAAGAAAACATATTTTTTGAAAAATCAGTAATATTCAAAACAGAAATAATGAGACTATTTCTAAATACAGTAAACTTAGAAGTAGACAACAATTTATTAATAACAGCATCATTACTAGCAAGTTGCAAAAAAATGGAAGTAGCAAATGACATAGAAAAAATAAAATCATTTGCACAAGAAGGAGCAAACTACTTATACAGCATAGGATTTGAACAAAATTTCTGTGACATTTGTGCAGGAATAAACAGATACAAAGAACAAAAAAATAGAGCAAAAGAAAGTGACATACTAGAACTAGTAGACCAATTTGGAGCAATGTTATTAGACAGACCAGAAAGAATAGGAATGGAAGTAGACGAAGCATTAGTACTATTAGAATACAGAAATCTAAAAGGAGTAAACAATCAATATTTACATACATTTGTAGACTTTATACATAAACTAGAAGAAATTCGCATAAAAGAAAAAACAGAAATAACACCATTACATTTACTAATAAAAATGTATAAAGAATCAGAAGATGTAAAACAATTCATCACAGCAATTGTATATGAATATGAAATAAAAGTAGATGAAGCAATATGCAAACAACAATGTGGAGAATTTTTTAAAACAAGAAAAAATCCAAGAGAACTAGAAATAGGAAATCCAAACAGACCACTATTTAGTGAAGAAACAACAAGAAAAGTAATAGGAGAATTAGTAGAAAAAACGAAAAGCTAAAACAAAAAAATGTCAAAAAATAAACCTAAAAATATATAAAATAAAGAAGGAAGAGATAAGAAATGTACGAAATATTTGCAGACTTACACGTCCATATAGGAAGATCAGAATCTGGAAAGCCAATAAAAATAACAGCAGCAAGAACACTAAACTTTGCAAACATAGCAAAAGAATGTGAATCAAGAAAAGGAATACAAGTAGTAGGAATAATAGACTGTGCATCACCTTATGTTATAGAAGACATAGAAAACTTCTTAAAAACAGGGGAGGCATATGAATTAAAAGATGGAGGAATAATATATAAAGACAAAGTTTGTATATTATTAGGAAGTGAAGTAGAAACATCAGAAAAAGGAAGAAATGGAAAATGTGGAAGTGCACACAATGTATGCTTTTTCCCATACTTAAAAGACATAAAAGGATTCTCAGAAGAAATGAGCCATCATATAAAAAACATAACATTAAGCACACAACGCTCAGATTTATCTGGATATGAACTAATAGATATAGTAGAAAAATATAATGGAATATTAATACCAGCACACGTATTCACACCATTCAAAAGCTATTATGGAAACTGTACAGACAGAATGAAAGACATATTTAAAGAAAAATATGATAAAATATTCGCAATAGAATTAGGACTAAGTTCAGACACATATTTAGCAGACATGATATCAGAATTAGAAAATAAAACATTTGTAACAAATTCAGACGCACATTCTCTACCAAAAATAGCAAGAGAATACAATAAGATGCAAGTAGAAGATATATCATTTAAAGAAGTAGTAAAAGCACTAAAAAATGAAGAAGGCAGAAAAGTAGTAGCAAATTATGGACTAGACCCAAAACTAGGAAAATATCATAGAACACACTGTGATAACTGCGAAAAAACAATAGAAACAAAAGAACCAGTTGAAAAATGCCCATATTGTGGAAGTGATAAAGTAACTTTTGGAGTATTTGACAGAATAGAACTAATAAAAGACAAACCAGAAAGTAAAAGTCCACAAAACAGACCACAATATATTTATCAAGTACCACTAGGATTTGTACCAGGTGTAGGAGGAAAAACCATAGAAAAATTACTAGACACATTTGAAACAGAAATGAACATATTACACAAATTATCAAAAGATGATATTGAATCAGTAGTAGGAGAAAAAATTGCAAACAAAATAGAAGAAGCAAGAAGCGGAAACTGTAAAGTACATGCAGGAGGAGGAGGAAACTACGGAAAAATAGAATAATTTATTAGATTTAAGTTTAGCCTAACTAAAAAATTATGTTATTTTAACATAATTTTTATTCATAATAGTAATTTATTTCTAGTTGTTCTAAAAAACTCTTTGTTGAATACACATTATTTAAGAAGATGTATTCAACAGAGAGTTTTTTATATTATAGGAAAGTTCTCCGAACTTCCTATAATATAAAAATAACAAGGCACAGAAATTTGCAAAGCAAACTTCGCGCACGAACAAAGACGCGGACTTTAAAATGTTCTAAATAGTGCAAATGTTATAAATGTCCGCTTTTGTTCTTATATTATAGGAAAGGAATCAAGATATGCAAAAAAACAGAAAAGCCAAAATAATAGGAATAATAAAAGAAAATATTAAGCAAAACTACAAAGAATATTTAATAAGTTTAATTTTTTTTGTAGGAGGAATTTTTTTAGGAGTATTTTTCATAAATCAAACAGCAGAAAACCAAATAAAAGAAGTACATCAATATCTAGGAGACTTTATAAACCAATTAAAAGAAACACCAAATATCAATCAAATGCAAATACTAAAAACAACAATAATAGACAAAATATATTTAACAATAGCAATTTGGTTTTTTGGAACAACAGTAATAGGAATACCAATAGTTTTTGGAATAGTAGCATACAGAGGATTCTGCTTAGGATATACAATATCAGCAATAATATCATTTATGGGATTTACAAAAGGATTTACATTTATATTAATAACACTATTACTTCAAAATATAATATTTATACCATTATTAATAGCATTAGCAGTAAGTGGATTCAAATTTTATAAATCAATAATAAAAGACAGAAGAAAAGAAAACATAAAAATATCATTCACGAGGCACACTGTTTTTTCTATACTTATACTAATAGGGCTAAGTGTATCATCACTTATAGAAGTATTTATATCAACTAATTTATTAAAAAATGTATCAACATATTTCATATAAAACATATTTACTAAAAAACGTATCAACATATAAAAAAATTAGCCAAATATAAGATATTCAGACTAATTTAAGAATATAGACAGAAAACTATAGAGAACATATATTATAAAAAATACAACCCAACAGTAAAAAAACATATTAAGTCTAGTAGCAACAGAAACTTTAATGAAAGATAACAAAAAAAGTTATAAAAAATCATAAAAATGTCTTTACATTTTTTGAATTGTTTGATATAACATATATAGTTTATGTAAATAAAATTTGACAAAGGGTAGGGGAATAAGATGGAAAAGCAAATAAAACTTTTTTTGAAATTTATCGAAACAGAAAAAAAATTATCAAGTAACACTTTGCAGTCATATAATCGTGACTTACAACAATTTAGAGAATATTTAAGTGATGTAGAAGTAAGATATACACATGTTCATGAAGAACATATAAAAAACTATATATGTACAAAGGATGTGATTTTACTTCCGATAGAAGTACATTGGTAGATTTTATGCGGGAGGAAAATAAGACGGTTTATTCTAAAAAAGAACGAAAAGACAACGATGACATATATGGGGAAGATGTTGAAGAAGAGATAGTGCTCTATGATTTTTCCCTCAATGTAGGAGATTCATTGTGGATTCCGTCTTACTATGAGTATGAAGAAGTGACTCGCATCGATACCGTGAAAGTAGGAAATACCTATCGAAAACAATTTTATATAAATAATCGGACTTCTCCGATTTGGACAGAGGGACTGGGTGTAATGGAAGATAATTTCATGTTCTGTTCGTTTTGCCTGATACCAGCTTGCTTAGACTGTAACCACAGGATC
>ERZ791716.1419-NODE-1419-length-11279-cov-4.930061_pt1 | contig 11279 bp, 9 predicted proteins | sample MGYA00510049_ERZ791716 | MGnify/ENA primary metagenome ERZ791716 (study PRJEB30046, sample SAMN00715135) | human gut metagenome | study: EMG produced TPA metagenomics assembly of the A metagenome-wide association study of gut microbiota in type 2... | reverse complement strand
TACCCGTAAGTATCATTCCAACAATTATCTATGCGACTTCATGTCGCACCCACGGCGTGTCCAGGTGGTGGATGGCCACCGCCCTGCGCTGGGCGTTCACGCCCGTGCCGAGCATCGAGGTCGAGCCGAACAGCACGCGCACATATCCCTCGTTCATCGCTTCGATCACCGCTTTCCTTGACTTCTCGCTCTTGCATTCCTGTATGAAGCGTATCTCATGTGCCGGTATGCCGTGGTCTTCCACCAGCTTGCGCTTTATCTCGGTATATACGCTCCATTGTCCCGACTGGTACGTCCCCAGGTCCGAGAACACGAACTGCGTTCCTTTCTGTGCATCATACCTGCGGTAGTATTCCGCTATCATCCTTGCGCAGTGGCTCGCTTTGTTGTCCGGGTGGTCTTCATACGCCGGGTCTATCATGCGCATGTCCAGTGCCATCTTCCTTGCGTAGTCCGTAGCGATGAGCATCTTCGCCTTTTCCTCCGTTTCCGACAGTTTCCCGCGTCCCAGCAGCGTGGCATCGCCCGTCTTGGCAAATTCCATCAGCCGTTTTATGAAATGTTCCTGGTCGGGCGTGGGAGGTATGTTGTGCAGTATCTCATTCTTGTGCGGACGGTCCACGCCCACATCCTCTGCCGTGCGGTAGTCCGTTATCTCGTTGTAGAACGCCGCCAGCTCCGGTACCTTGATGAAGTAGCGGAAGCGTTCCTTCTGCACGATGTTGTTCGTCACATTGAACTCGAAATCCGTCGTCTTCTTGGCGAAGATTGCCGCCCATGCGTCAAAGCATCGGATGTCCTGCCTTTCCAGCTCCTTCGGACGCAGGTACTTGAAAAGCAGGTACAGCTCCGTCAGCGAGTTGCTGATGGTCGTGCCCGACAGAAACGTCGCTCCCAGATCCTTTCCCGTCCGCTCCTGAATGGTGCGGATGGCAAACAGCAGGTTCAGTGCCTTCTGGCTGCCTTCCGAGTTGCCCAGACCCGCCACACGGTCATGCCTTGTGTTGAATGTCAGGTTCTTGAACTGGTGCGACTCGTCCACGAAGATATGGTCGATGCCCATCTGCCTGAAGTCCACCACATCGTCCGTCCTCGACTTTATCGCGTGTTCCACCTTGTCCAGCTTGGCTTGCAGGTTGAACTTGCGTTTCTCCAGTCCCTTCAGCATCGCCCGCGACACGTCCTTGCCCTGCGAGCGCAGCACTTCCAGATTTTCCTCCACCGTATCCAGCTCTTCCTGCAGGATGCGTTGTTGCAGTTCCGGCGACTGCGGGATTTTTCCGAACTGGTCGTGCGACATGATGATGCAGTCATAGTCATTGTTCTTGATGTTGTTGAAGAACCGCACGCGGTTGGCGGCCGAAAAGTCCTTTTCCGAGGCATACAGGATACGTGCGTTCGGATAGGCTGTCTGATAGGTCGCCGCAATTTCGGAGACATTCGCCTTCAGCCCGATAATCATCGGTTTGTGGGCAAGCCGGAGACGTTTCATTTCATGTGCTGCGATGCACATAATCAGCGTCTTGCCGGTTCCAACCTCATGGTCGCAGATCCCGCCTCCGTTCTGTTTCAGCATCCAGACACAATCCTTCTGCGATGGGTAGATGCTTTTCACGCCCCGGCTTTCCAGCCCCTTCATGTTCAGGTCGGGAAATGTCTGGTGCGAGCCGTCATATTTCGGTCGAACGAAGCAGTTGAACTTCCGGTTATACATGGTCGTCAGACGCTCCTTGAACTGTGGCGACTGTTCCTCCAGCCACTCAGTAAAGCCGTTACGGATTTCGTCAATCTTTGCGTTGGCGAGTTGGATGCCCTCGCTGTCGCGTGCCTTGATGTCGTTTCCGTTCTCGTCCTCGCCGACCTTCTTCATCATGTCGGGGCAGGTGTTGTGCAGAGCGTGTTTCAGCAGGCTCATGCCGTCATAGTTCCGGTAATAGCCCTTTACACAGAACTCCTCCCATATTTTCATGTTCTTGTAGGCACATGCCACCGAAAACTCGTCAAGGCTCGGCGAATAGGAGATTTTCACTTCCGTGTCAAACAGATGGCTCATGTAGGCGGCATAGATGCCTGTCGGAATCCATCGCTCGCCGAAATTGAAGTCCAGTTCCTCAAAACCGATACGCTGCGGCGTGGCGGCTTTCAGGGCATCAAGAGACTGCTCCGCATCCGCAAGCCGCTCATGTCCGGGATGGTCGTTTATCCATTCTTCCACACGCTCCGCCTTCTCTATCACGTTTCCGGCAATGAATCGGTCCTTTATCTCATAGCCTGAAACAAGCGGGTTGTAATAGATACGTCCCTGCAGGGCTCCGAGCAGTTCCTCTTCCGTGCTGTCGGTAATGGCACGCATGAAGTCGAGGTCTATGCCGCCATATCTGTTGAGCGAGGCGGACAGGGCTTCTTCGGGCGACCCGGCATTGACGTATGTTTCCACCGAAAAGGAAACGGGACGCTCGAAAATGTCCGCCTTCACGAATTTCCCCTCTTCGGCACGTTCCAGTGCAAGGACGTCACGCCCGGAGGCATCCATCATCAGAAGTTTTGCATTCTGTCTGGCGTTCAGGTTGCCGTAACGCATCACGAACTCGTCATAGGACACGTTCAGGTATTCACGCTGACGGCTGTCCTCCGTCCGGTTTTCCGCCTCATTCCGGTACAGGCGTTCATAGGCGTCACGGATGGATATATACAGCAGGGCCTTTTCCTTCTGGTAGCCTTTCAGGTCAAGCGGGTGGAAGGTGGCTCCATAGTGGGTCATGCCCCTCAGATACCCGACGGCGGTCCCTTCCGCCACCATTGAGCCGTCACGGTGATGGGCTTCCACCGTCCCGCTGTACGGGTGCGGTGTCAGGTCGGCAGCTTCCTCCTTGGCAGGTTCCGTATCATATTCCGGGAACAGCGAAGCGGAGGTTGTTCCCGTCTGTCCGGACTGTACGGACGGATTCTCAGCCGTAGCGGTCATGCCTTCCGACAATGGGCTTTCATCTTCCGGCGCCTGTTTTGACCCGGGTGTCATGTCAGCCTGATGCACCGGTCGGGAATCCGACGATGGCACAAACGCCGGGTCGAGGGTATCCTTCATGCCGGACTTCGCAAGCAGTTCCTGTCTGTGTTTCTCCGCCTCATGCCTGAGCTGGATACGCACTTCGGGGGTAAGGTGCATCATGGTTTCGTAAAAACCGTTGATGGGCGGGTTTTCCTCCCAGTCTATATCCGCATATATGTCGTCCGGATGGGCTTGGGCTGCCGTTTCTTTGGCTTCCGCATCTTCCGTTTTTACATCTTCCGCCTCCTTTTGCGGGGAAACGGCAGGCGCAGCCGCCGGTTCATCCGTAACCTTCGGCGTAACCTGTGCCTGCTTCTTGCCGTTCTTGTCCTTTGACTTGGCTGCGGACTTTTTCTTTTTGCCCGAAAGGGCCTGATTGCGTTCCTCTTCCGTATATTCCCACAGGTCAAAGAGTGTCAGCTGCACGGTTGGAGCCTGTTCCGGCTCATGCGTCCCGGTCTCCTGTCTTTCCGTAACCGGTTGTGCCTTTTCTTCTCTCGCTGCATCCTTGTTCTCCGGTTGCTGCCGGACTTGGTCAGGTTCGGGAACTGACCTTTCCGCCTTCACTGTTTCAGTTTCCGGTATGGAGATGCTCATGACGGATTGTACGGTCTGTTCCGCCGCGGTCCTGCGTCCCTGATAAAGTTCCATGTCCAGACGTTTGCGCAAGTCCTCCGCAAGCATCCTGCCCAGGTCTGCCGCAAGACCTTCCACACCTCCGCTGTGCGTATATATCATGGCGGGTTTTCCGTATGGGTCGGTACCCCTCTTCGCATCGGTATGTACGATACGTTCCGTGTGGTAGGCGAAATAGGCGTTCTCCGTCAGTCCGCCGTTATGTTCCGTCTGTATGATGGTCAGTACCCTCTCTTCCTGTGTCAGTTCCTTCTTTTGCAGGTCCTTTTGCAGGATGATCAGGTCGCTGCCGGCTTCCGTGCCCGCATTGTCGGTAAACAGGTTGTTGGGCAGGCGGATTGCCGATACCAGATTCGCCTTGCTGAACATCTCGTTCCTGACGGATACCTTCGAGCTGTTCAATACCCCCTGCGAGGTGATGAACGCCACGATGCCGCCGTCACGCACCGCATCCAGACCTTTCAGGAAGAAATAGTCATGGATGGCTTTCTGTGCCGAACGTCTGCCAAAGGATGCGCTGCGGCTGAACTCCGCATCGAACACTCCGAAATCCCCGAAAGGGATATTGGAGATGGCAAGGTCAAAATGGTTCAGAAACGGCTTTTCGATTTTCTCGAAACCCATCGTGCGGATTTTCTGTTCCGGGTAAAGGCAGCCCAGCAGCTTGCCCGTCAGCAGGTCCTTCTCGAAAGCCATCACATCCGCCTGCGGCTGGTATTGCAGCACCGCATCCACAAAAGCGCCCATCCCGGCGGACGGTTCCAGTACGCGGTCGGGACGCACCTTGCGGTCATACAGGGCTTCCGTTATTGCACCCGTAATTTCCGCCGGCGTGTAGAATGCCGTCAGTACCGATGATTTCAGCGAGTCCACATAACTTTTGTATTCCCTTTCATCCCGGCTGTTCTCACGGATCAGCCGGTGCAGTTCGATGGTCGGGGCAAACAGGTCGAGGTCAGATTTCGCCCAATGGACGGCATCCGTCAGTTCTCTGGCGGGATTCAGTATGCACTTCAGTCCCCCGAAGCCGCAATACCTTTCCAGCAGCACACGTTCACGCGCGGTGGGCGTGCGCTGTTCCTTCTCCAGTGTGAATGCTGTCCGTATCGCCTCGATGTTGTCGCGCAGTTTCTGCTTGCGGTTAAATGCCATACTCCCTCAGGTAAAGGACGACGGCTCCCGTCAGCTCCGTATAGAGCAGGTCATAGTCGGACGACAGGGCGAACTGGTCGTCTGACAGGTCGTAAATGGAGAATACGTTGCCCACAAGCGGCAGCAGTTTCTCTACGAAGCCCTCACGCGCGTCTTCCGGAATCTCTTCATGAAACTCGCTTTCCACGACTTCACGCAGGATGGCGTATCGGGAATAGTGCAGGCCGTGGACGAGCGTGGACATGGCAATCTCCTGCGCACCGTCGGGAGTGTACCCCTCAAGCCTTGCACGCTCATAGGCTTCTGCGGCTTCATCGGCACGCGCCTTCACGAAGGCGGCATCGGAAGCCTGTTCAAACTTGTTTTCCTTGAGATAGTTCAGCAGATACAGACCGTAATAGGAAAGTTCGGTCTGTTCAAGATTCTTCTTGTTCATTTTTACAATGGATTTAGTGATTTGACAAATGTCCGGATATACGGGGAAGGGGAAGAAAAAGGCACCCGGTATCCCTCCGAGTGCCACCACTAAATCCAAAGTCTTGATCAGTATGATGATTTATGAACCTTGAATCAGTGGCAAAGGTAGTCCAATCCGGATGAAATACGAAATAATTTCCGCTGATAATTCATCCGAAAGGCGGATTACCCCTTACTTCCCATTCCTCACTTTCTCTTTTTGGCGGATGCCGCACCGTCCTTTCTTTCCGGAAAGACAAAACCGGTGTTGAAGTCGGCATCAAAGACCAGGGCGGCATCGAAACGCTTGCCCTGCTTGTTCTTGAATCCCTTCAGGACACCCGTCTTTCCCTTTGTCAGCAGTTCCCTGATTTCATCGTCGGTAAGCATCCTGTTGGCTTTCAGCCTGAATATGGGCAGGCCGCATTCCGTGTTGTCGCATCGTACCACCTTGCCGAAGAACTGCATCCTGCCCGTTCCGCACTTGGGACACGTGCAGCCGGAATCCTTTTTCCCGAACAGCTTTTCGCACGACAGCAGTTCGGAGGTGATGGATGTCGCATATTCCTCAATCTCCTTGCGGAACTTTCCGGCAGGTACCTCTCCGCGTTCGATGCACGCCAGTTCCTTTTCCCATTCGCCGGTCATGGCTACGTCGGCAATGCGCATGGTCTTGACAATGGAATAGAGGGCAAGCCCTTTTTCTGTGGGCACAAGGCATTTCTTCTGCCTTGTCACATATTCGCGGGCAAAGAGCGTTTCAATGACGGAGGCACGGGTGGCGGGGGTTCCGATACCGCAGTCCTTCAGTGCCTGACGCAGTTCCTCGTCCTCGATTTCCCTGCCGGCCGTTTCCATCGCCGAGAGCAGGGTGGCTTCCGTATGGAGGGGCTTGGGCTTGGTCTTTCCTTCCGTCATGGAACAGCCGCTTAGGTGCAGCAGTTCCCCTTCTTTCCAGTCCGGAAGTCTCGTCTCTTCCTGTTCTTCCTTGCAGACGGCACGCCATCCGGCCTGTTTCACTACATGACCTTTGGTTGAGAACACCACGCCGGAACATTCCACCGTAACGGCTGTCACGTCCTTCACGCATTTTTCCGAAAAAGCTTCTATCATGCGTCCCGCTATCAGATGGTACACCTTGCTTTCATCTTCGGAGAGGAACAGGGGCTTTTCTCCCGTAACCAGCAGTGCGTGATGGTCTGTCACCTCGCTGTCATCAACGCTTCTTCGGGTAGGCTCCGGCTTTTGCGGGACCTTGCCGCTCCATTGTGAAAGCCTGCCGATGAAAGCCAGCAGTTTCGGTATTTCCGCAAAGACATCTTCCGGGATGTATCGGCTGCCGGTTCGGGGATAGGTGACGAGTTTCTTCTCATAAAGTTTCTGCGTGATGTCAAGTGTCTGCTCTGCCGTGAACCCGTACTTCGTGTTCGCATCCTTCTGGAGTGTGGTCAGGTCATACAGAAGCGGTGTTTCTTCGATTTTCTCTTTTCGTTCGACTTTCACGACAGTAGCCGTGTTGCTCTCCTTTACATTATTATATAGGGCTGTTGCGGTTGCCTTGTCCTTCCATTTCTCCACCGACGGCATTTTCACGACTCCGTCACTGTCCTGTACCTTTGCCGCGATATGCAGCTGCCAGAAGGCTTCGGGGGTGAAACGGCGGTTTTCCCAATAGCGCTCACAGATCATCGCCAGTGTCGGCGTCTGGACACGTCCCACCGAGTAGGTTCCGCGTCCGGCTGCGATGGACAGTGCCTGCGTTCCGTTTATCCCCACCAGCCAGTCGGCTTCACTTCGGGCTTTGGCGGCATGGTAAAGGTTGTCATACTTGCTTCCGTCTTCAAGATGTTTCAGTCCCTCACGGATAGCCTTGTCCGTCAGGCTGCTTATCCACAGACGCACGAACGGGACCGTACAGCCGATATAATGATAGAGGTATCGGAATATCAGCTCACCCTCGCGGCCGGCATCGGTCGCCACAATAATCTGCTCGCTGTCCTTGAACAGTCTGGTAATGATTTTTATCTGGGCGACCACGCTGCTGTCCGCCTTGTATCCTTTTTCCGTCCTTACCTGTCGGGGAACAAGCGTGAAGGTTTCGGGAATGATGGGCAGATTGCTGCGTACAAAGCCGTGCAGGTTGTATTCTTCCGGCATGGCGGGCTGGACAAGATGTCCGAATGCCCATGTCACATTATAACCGTTTCCGGTCAGATAACCTTCCTCTCGCTTGCCGGCACCCACGATGCGGGCAATTTCACGTGCCACACTGGGCTTTTCTGCTATGATTGTTTTCATACTGATTTGTTTTGATTCTGTTTTTTATGTTTTTGGATTTAGTGGTGTGCGGGGACTATACCTTCATGCCTTTGTTTTTCTTGGGCTTTTCCTGCTGCTGCTTCTGTGCGTCATCCTTCGGGGCTGACTGTCCCTGCTGCAGCGGCTCCTTGATGTTCTTGGTCGCCTCGTTCGTCTTGCCCTCGCTGTTTACGGCCACCTGTGTCCGGCTTTCGTTCGACGGGGCGACTTTCTGGGCATTGTCCGGATTTTCATCGTAGCGGTACGGGCGTCCCTTTTCCGGATTGAACTTGACATACATGATGGCGTGCTGCCCCTGCTTGTCCGTCACGTTCTCCAGTCTGATGGTCTTGCCTGCCTTGTAGTCCGCCTGCTGCTGTTCTGTCAGGGGCTTGCCGCACCATTTGGTGATGCCGCGGATGCTGCCGTCCTCGTTCGTCCATGTGTTCCTTTTCTGCTGCTTCGCATCCTGCTTTTCAGCGTCGTTCATGTCCGGTTCCAGTTCCGGCAGTTCCGTGTTTTCCTGTTTCTGTACGGTACGCGGGGACTTTCCGGTGCCCGGCACGAACTCGACTCCGCGCTGTTCCACATTCACCTGCAGGGTCGTTACGAACTTCCTTCCGTCATTGCGTTCCACCAGCTTGTCTTTTACCGGCAGCCCCGCACGGAGCATTTCCTGCTCCTGTTTGGTGATTTCCGTCTTTCCGATTCTTTCCGGTATGCGTACCTTGCTGGCAGGGACATCGGTGATTTCGTTCGTCTTGCGGTCAATGCTGATGTACGAGGGAATAATCTCTCCGGTTTCCTTGTCCACAAGGTCAATCACACGCCCCATGTTGCCGGTAGCCTTCAGATTCCTTTTGTCGTCTTCCGAGAACTTGTGTCCTTTGTACTCGTCAAGTTTCTGCTCCTTGCGGATGAAATGCGGTACAAGACCGATGCTGCCGTCCTCGTTTTTCCTGAATGATAGGCGGGCGTCAAGTTCAAAGGTTTCCTCCCCGAACTTTGGGGACACTTTCACCAGATCCGACTTGCCGTAGTTGAGCATCTTCTGCAGGTCACCGGACTTTTCAAGCTCCTCACGGTCGATGCCCCATTTCTCTTTCAGTTCCTGCCAGTTGATTGAACTCTCGTCAATTGGCTGGTAGCCTTGTCGGGCCTGAGGCTTTTCCTGCGTTTTTTCCTGTTTCTGTTCCATGTTTTCCTGTTTTTGGATTTCACCCTGTTCCTCTTTCTTCTCTTTTTTCTCTTCTTCCGCCTGCATCTGATAGGGGAATGTGTCCACCTTGTGCGGGGCAAGGATGTCCTTGTTCTGATAGGGATGCTGCAGCAGGTCCTTCATCACTCCCAGGAGCGAATCCACCTGATCCGCCGCTATGCGGTAGAAACCGAAGCGGCTGGGTTCCTTGCATTGCCGGAAGAAGTTTTTGAAAAAGTTGTCGAGCATGTCGCCATGCTTGTCGAACAGTAGAAAATCCTTTGCGTTGTCCAGCCTTGCCGGAGTCCGCTTGGGCGAGCCGTCCGCATTAAGGCCGGCTACCACGCTGATTTCGCCCGTCTTTTCGTCACGGACTATCAGCACGTCCTTTTCGTCGCTTTTCTTTGCCATTTGAATAATTTTTAATTGTTATTTATTAAAGAAATTATGGATACGAGCCTTGTAGAACTCGACATCGTCCTTCTGGAAGTCCTTTACGTGTTCCGACAGGAATTTCAGCACGTCATCTTCGCTGTAATAGGTCTTCTTGCCCAGTATCTTGTAGGGCAAGGCTCCCGTGCTGCGGTAGCGTTGCAGTGACCGTTTGCTTATCTGGAGCAGCAGGCACAGGTCCTGGTTGTCAAAGAGCCGTATCCTGTCCGGCATGTGTTCCCGTTTTTCCGGTGCTTTCAGGGCAAGCAGCATCTCGTCCTGACGTTCAAGCCTTTCAAGGATGGTTTCCATCCACTGCTCAAACAGTTTCTTTGTCAGCAGTTCCATGTTCATGTCCTCCTTCCTTTCGGCTGCCTGCCGTTTCCGGTGGGCAGTCTGCTGTTATGGTGCAGTTCTTCGAGTGTCCTGCCGTCCTCCCGGATGGTATGGGAGTCAAGAATCCTCCGGATTTCCGAGAGCCTGTACTGGCATTTGCGCCGCAGGACCACGTATCTGATACGGTGATCATCCCTCATGCGCTGCAAGGTCCGCTTGCTTACGCCCAGTTCTCTGGCGGCTTCATTCGTGTCGAGAAGCCTGTCCGTATTTTCACGTTTCATCGCCTCCCTGATTTCACGGACATAGCCGGCCACTTCTGCTATCTGTTCCATCATTGCCTTGTATGCGGAACTTTCCATCGTTATCACTTTCATGTTCTGTCTTTTTTTCTTGTTCCTGCGGCAAAGTTCAGCAATAAACAAAAGGGGCTTTAACAACTCACTACGTGGCTCACGTGAGATTTTTTTGAGAAATGGCTCCGTTACCCGGACAAACGGCGCAACAAGTTGCCAGTTAGCGGAATATGGAATCTTTTTCCGCCTGCGTCGTTACCTTTGCACGGAACTAAAATCAAATTCTTATGGAAACGGTATCTATTGAGAAAAAGACCTTCGAGGAACTGATGGCGCAGTGGGACGCCTTTGTGGAAAAAGTGACCGCCTTGCAGCGCAAGGGGGACGGGAAACGCCTTGCCCGTTGGCTCACGGGCGACGAAGTGTGTAACCGGTTACGGATAAGCCAGCGCACCTTGCAGAAACTGCGTGACAAGGGATTCATCGGCTATTCACAGATCGGGCACAAGTTCTTTTACAAGCCGGAAGAGGTCAAGCGGCTGATTCCGCTTGTCGGCATAATCCACCCCGGCGGCAAATAACCGAATATTCACCACTAAATCCGAAGTAACATGAACGAGAACAATGAAATCATCACGATGGAAGACGAAAAGGTCGCTTCCATGTTGCAGAAAATGAAAAAAAGCTCCAGATGGCTCAGCGGGTTTCTGGAGAGTTACCGCCCGCCGCTTGACGGTGAGGTGTACCTGACGGACAAGGAAGTGGCAGACCTCTTACGGGTAAGCCGCCGTACTCTTCAGGAATACCGTAACGAACGGCTGCTGCCTTATATCATTTTAGGCGGAAAGGCGCTGTATCCCGAATCGGGACTGCGTGAGGTGCTGGAAGCGAACTATCGGAAACCTTTCAGATAGCCTCCGACCAAAAGCAAGAACGGACAACCGAATGACGGCTGTCCGTTCTTGCTTGCGTTTGTTCCGTTCTCAGCAATGTCCTCCTTTGGCTATCGGCACAAACAGCATATAGGTATCCTTCTGCTCTTTGGCGTACGCTTTCCGTAAAAGCCACAAACGGAACACATGGGTATAATAGGTATTCAGGCGGAACGCTATCGGTATAATGATTTCAAGGGAATAGACATCGGCATTCAGACCGTTTTCCAGCCGGACATACCGGCACACCTCAAAGTCATTCAGCACGTCCGTTTTCAGGATTGCCCGGATAGCCGCATTAACCGCCGTTGTTGTCACATTGAACAGTTCTCCGATTTCCCATGCCGTCATCCATACATCGTTACCGGTTACGGTTACCGATTTTCCTTCTATGGTAATGATATTTCGTTTCATGATTCTTCTTTTTTAGATGTTGCATCCTTTGAACTCTTCTATGCCGCCAAGACGTGCGACAAGATTTTCCATATCCTGAT
>ERZ791716.1407-NODE-1407-length-11356-cov-6.611804_pt1 | contig 11356 bp, 5 predicted proteins | sample MGYA00510049_ERZ791716 | MGnify/ENA primary metagenome ERZ791716 (study PRJEB30046, sample SAMN00715135) | human gut metagenome | study: EMG produced TPA metagenomics assembly of the A metagenome-wide association study of gut microbiota in type 2... | reverse complement strand
GTATTTTCTGTATCCGATAGCATCTCTGTAGCTGATACCGCCTCTGTAGCTATTTCTGAGCTTGTTTTATTTTCAGGCGTTATGTTCTTTGCTGACAGTGCTGCAATTGTAATTGCTACGCCAAAAATTAATATCACTATTGTGCTAACCATTTTTTTGTTAAACTTAAATTTCATTTTCTATATCCTTTTTATGTAATTTAATTTTTATGAAAGTTCAGCCTTCTCTTAATGTATCACAGAAGGTTTTTATTAATATCCTTACCGTTTCCAACTATTCCATTCTTTCCAGCTTAATTGGCGAATTAGAATTTTCATATTATCCATCATAAAAATTGTACGCAGTTCAATATTTATTACGTAAAATTAATCTTCATATTCCAATTCACAATCAATACAAAATGTTCCCGAGTTTCCCATTCGCTCATATGGATGTTTATAACCACAACTAGGACAAATAAACCCTTGTTCATTAGTTACTGCACATCTAGCACAAATCGGCTCGCCTTTATAATCATGATAATTACCCAAATCATTAAACCCTAAAATTTTTCCACACTCACTACATTTAACAACATTTTTTTCAAGCCATTGTTTATCCTTCTCCCGCATCACACTCATTGAATCAATGCAGTCAAAAAGTGTATCATCTTCTGACAAATCCACAAACATATTACACATATCAGCACAAACACCTATAAATGTTAATTTATACTTACGCTCCTCTTCCTTTTCCATTTCGCTTTCATCAAATTCAAAATCTAACACTATTTCATGTTCAAAACGATGAATTTCTTCTGACTCTATATAACTTTTAACAATATATTCATCATCCTCTTTATCATAATATGAATTGTTTGTATCTAAATATCTACTTTTCATTCTCAAATAAAAATATGCAGTCAAAAATGCTTGTGCATCTCCATCATCTTTAACCTCAGCATAGTTAAATTCATATGAAATATCTTCTGTTTCAATGTCCACCACTTCAAATTCTTCTCTCTCGTCAAAAGAATATGTAATATTTTTAAGTAAATCATCTAATTGTTCTTGAATGCTCTCATATTCAAAATCATTCTCAAAATAATTTTCAAATGCCTCATGAATACTATCTGTTCTTTGTTGATAGTGAAGAAAATCTATAAGCCTTTCAAACACTAGAAATTTATCATTTCCTAAAAATGCATTCCTAAATCCTTTATCAGATGAAATAACTATTATTCTTTTATTTAACCTTTTTTGATAATTTTTCAATGCTTTTATCATAATTGCATCTTTAAATTCGTTCGGTTTTTGCGTCTCAAAAGGTGCTTTCTTTTCAAAATAATCCTGCATAATTTCTTCCATGTCAATTTCTTGAAGCAAAAAGCTTTCAGCACGATTTTGATTCAAAAAATCATGAAAACTTTTAATTACAGCATCAATAGCATGTGTTTCATCCATCTCTGCCAATTTTTCTTTATATAAATCATGATTCCGTAAAGCCGCAAACTCTCTTTTTTGCAAAGCCTTATTTAGTTCCCTAACTGCTCTTTCCAAATCCGTTTTTATATGTTTTTCTACTTCACCTATACATATACTACATGTTAACAACACAAGTCCATCATTAGAAACTAATTCCGAGAACTTTTTCATATGCATGCTACCAAAAGAATATCCTGCATTTATGTAAATATTTGTATCTAAAAAAATATATCTTTCCATAAAACCTCCATATTTTATCAAAATAACAGCGCTTCTATCCTTCTCAACAGTTATCCAGTATGGCATTTTAAAGTCATCCGACATAAACAACTCATAAGATGAGTAGTTGATATAATGTTCTGCCTTGTACTGTTCAAAAGACAGATATTCCTAATCCACCTGCACATGGTTTGCACTTGCCAGAAACAGTGCCCCCATAGCCAGCAGCAAGATACAAGAAATCAGTTTTGTTTTAATTCGTGCAAATTTCCTCATAATTCTGTGACTCCTTATATTTTTTCTGCAAACCTTTAGTACTAATAATAACATACCACCATTTTCTTTAAGATAAAAGAAAAATCAAAAAATAATCTAAAGAAATCCACCATACCATCCTCGGTATAGCGGATTTATAAATTAAGATAGAGGACATCTCGCTGTCCTCTATCTCCTAGCGCGATTATTCAATTCCCATCGAATACTGCTTTGCTGCTTCATTATAAAGATATAATGCCTTTACTACATTATAAAGCTTTGTATTAGAGTTTTTTGAATTTAGTGCCTTATACATGTAAGTCATTGCACTATACTTCTGATTTATCTCTTTTCCATTCACGCTGATTTTAACGTTATATGTATCACCAAGCGATGAAATGCTAATATCCGGGACTCTTACACACATGATTTTTCCATCATACTCTGGTGCAACATTTTGTCCATTTACACTCACATTTATGTTATTCGCCATATTTTTGTCATCCATGCCATAATACAGCTTCAAATCCGTACCGGAATTCAGGACAAGACTGCCTCCTAGGAATGAAACGCCCATATTGTTGTTGAATACAGCATAATTATAGTCTTTTGAAACTGTTGTATTAGTTGTTAATACAGGATCATTGGTCTTATTATACAATCCCTTATTGGCAAGAGCATCCGTATTTTCATTAAAGTAAGTCTGAGCATATCCGCCATAGTTCAGCATTGCTTTTATTAGTGGTGTTGATGACCTGTATTCGCTGCTTTCTGGCTCAGCTAGTAATTTGCTTGCATAGTCATAAACCGAATATGAATATGTCTGTCCTGTCCAATCATTACAATGAAGCACCGCGTTTACCTTTTTGGTCATTTCTGCAGCGTTAACCCTGCATTTAAATGAATAACAGTCGCTTCCATTGTAATTAACCTTGTCTGCGTCCTTAAGATATACACGTGTGGATTTTTTGCTTCCTTCAGGTGTAAATTCGACATATGCATTATCTTTATCAATCAGTAAAGAATCTGACAGTTGCATAACAAAATTCAATCCGATATCATCACTCAGGCTTAGCGAAAGGCCTTTCAGTTCACCAGAATAATCATCTTCTATCTTTTTGCCACAAATGTTGCAAATATATTTTCCGGATTTTTCATCTTTTACCCAGTTATGTATTCCGTCTGCAGTAGCTTTATTCAAATCAATTGTTTTTGAATTGTTACCGTAATCGCTTTCTGGAAGTGAACTCGTCACTTCACAATATAAGGTTTTATCTGATATACAAGCATATTCATCTGCTGTCAACTCAACACTGGCTGTACAAGTTTCCCCACTGTTTAAATGCTCTATCTCAGTTTCTTTTATTATATCATCTCCATTGCTATTAAAAGAAATAGCTACATTATCAGCATTTTGATAGCCATTATTTTTCAATATGCACTCAATATTGTAATCATCATTACACATATGCTTTACCTGCACATTGCATATTTCTATATCATTGTGTTTTATAACCGTTTCAGCCTTTGAATATATCTTTTTTCCATCAACAGACTGTATCTGAATATAGACGCTTTGCTCACCAAAATCTTTTGGAATGTGATATACTAATTTTTCTTCACGGATTTCACCTACTTTAATACCTGTTGTTACTTTAGAATCCGCCAAAGTATTTCCGCTTTCATCATAAAGTACAACGTTATATGATGAAATATTTTCATTTCCGTTATTAGTTACATCATAATATAAGTCCAAATCCTTATCAGCCACTACATTATTCTCATCATAATATAAGTATGTTGATGCAAGCGAATAATTGTTTTCGCGTCCTATAACATTTAATGAATAGTTGCTTTCAGAAAGGTCTGAATTCAAAGTACACAAGGTTGTTGCAATATCTAAATTGCCATTTTCATCAATACATCCGTTGTAACTCTTTATATAGTCACTTTCAGACCTGTAGATTAAGGTATCTCCCACTGTTCCATCTGAAATATCTCCGCTGTATAGTGCTGAACTGTGATCCTCATTTATTATCTCGTAAACAAGCTTTGTGCTGTTGCCATTTGTGATAATCTTATAATCCGTACCATATGGTAATTGACATTCAGATATTTTATCTGCTTTTAAAGTATTTAAAATATCATTTTCAACATAATATATTTTATCTCCAACAGATACTAATTTAACCTCCTGTGAAAGAGATTTTAATAATTCATCGTTGCCATTATCTGATTTATACAGTTCATAGCATCCCTTGTCTGTGTTATATAATTCCAGATAAAGCCGGCTACCTATATATTCATAATCAGAGATAAAACTGTTTTCTTCACAAATCATATTATCAGCCCATTCGGAGCCATTATTTACGGTATTCATAAGATTTAAAGTATCTGAATTGCCCGCGAGATAATCAGATGGATATTCCACATAAGTTACTTTTAGCTGACTATCATTCTTTGTAATTGTAAAATTATCTTCATATGAATTATTGTCATCTCTTACCTTTTCTGGAGTAGAAAAAGTACTGCCATCAAATTTGGTCACATACGGATCTATATTTCGTACAACATCCGAATATTCCGTGTCGTCTCCAAAAATCATATTTCCTTTTTGGAAAACAACATATACAGTGTTATCGTTTTCTACATAATAAGAGAATTCTCCATCAAAACAGCCATCATTACATACTTCTTCCGGATTTGACCAGTTACTGCCATCATAAACAGAGTACATTAATGTGGTGCGGTTATTGTTGCTTTTCTCCCTACTGTCATCAAGCCATAATAGTAATTTTCTATTGTTACTCAAAGATATCAGCCTGGCCTCATTCTGACTGTAAACGTTTTGTTCGCTAAAATCTGTACCGGACAGCTTAGCACTCTGCGCCCCTACTATTCGTTCGGTGCCGGATGCTGTACACAGCATTTCATCTGTAGAATTATATGATGCGATTTCTGTATCATTATTATTTTTAAATTCCGGATATATCTGACAGTCGAGATAATTCCAGGTATTATTGTAAACCTCTATAATTCCGGCAAGTGCTGTTGCCTTAAGTGAAATATCACCTGTCATATCAACTGTAAATTTAGGCTCTGTATTCGCTATATTTGCAGATAATTTAGCGTCAATCATTCCTTCAACTTTAGCAATTATAGGAATTTGTCCACTTATTTTGGCAGATGCTTTTGCCGCCAGTTCTAATGATGTAATCAATTCGGGAACATTATTATTCATTTGCACTTTTAATGTTCCTTCCTCCGATACTCCCAATCCTAATGAAATATATACCCATGGTGCAACCACCGGAGAAGAAAAATTAGTATCTACAGATACCTTCTCAATAATTCCTCCTTCTTTAAAGCACGAACCACTACCATCATCAGCAAAAGAAAATTCTAAAAATCCTGTTATTTTCATGTCTGCACTAACAAACATATCACACTTAAGGCTATTTAGCTCTGATTTCATTTTCTCGAAATTATTCCAAGTAGCACGTGTAGTTCTTGCATCATATCCAGTCAAATCTTTATACATCTTTTTTATTGATTGATATTGCTGTCCCCAAGATGTGCTATTTACATCTGTTGTCTGCTTTATCTCCGACTTGCCATCTTTAGACATTCCGAGCAATACTTTAACCGTTTTACTATCGGTATCTATAACCGCTTGGTAATTAAGATTCGACAATGGCATCCCTGCTGCGAAATCAAGATTAAGTGGTGTAAATGTATATTTATTATCTTTTATTGTAAAATCCATTGATAAACCATCTATTTTACCGTTTGATATATCTTGATCTTTCAATATTTCATCTATATAATATACTATTTCTTCTGCTATAGTCGTATATGATACATTGCTTTCTACATTTTCTCGAGAAATAAACTTTATTTTTTTATCATTAGCATAATGTTGAGTGTATGAATTATAAACTCCCAAAATAGTAAGTTCATCAGACGTCCCTACAAATGCCGTATCTCCTATTTTGTCTACACTAGAAGGAATATATATTGTTTTCAGATTATTACACCCATCAAAAGCGTTGTTTTCAATACTTTTAGTTCCTACAGGAATCTTTATTTCATTTAATTTATTACAATTACTAAATGCATTACTTCCTATAGTTTTTAATCCCTTATGCAACTTTACATTTTCTAAATTATAACAGCTCCCAAATGCCCCATCTCCAATCACTTCAATGCTTGAAGGAATATCTATATTGGATAACGAATCACATAAAACAAATGCTTCTACTCCAATACTTGTCACACTTGATGGAATCTTTATGCTTGTTATCTTTTTACATTCAATAAAAGCATTTCTATGTATACTTCTAACCCCATCTGGAATAAAAGAATTATTACAACCACATAAAAAATCATTTGTCAACGAGTCAATTATAGCATTACAATTATTCTGACTATTATATCTTTTATTATTTTTATCTACAACAATACTCTCTACTGATTCACAACAATAAAAGGTCATTTCACCTATCTTGGTTACACTTGCAGGAATTTCTATGTTCTTAATACTTTTACAAAATGAAAATGTAGAATCCCCTATACTCGTAACACTATTTGGTATTTTAACATCTTTTAAACTTCCACATAATGAAAACGCAGCCTCTTCTATATCCGTAACACTATTTGGAATATCAACACTTTTTAAATTACGACACTCACAAAATGCATAACTTCCTATACTGGTTACACCATCTTCTATAACAACGTTTATGATCTTATCCCCCCACCAGCTACTCCATAGTGGTCTATCTCCTTCCATGTCTCCTGGTTCTGAATACCATATCCAATTATCCATTTTTCCAGTTCCACTTATAGTTAATGTTCCATTACTATCTAATGACCAAACTAGATTATCCCCACATTTTCCACTTGCTATTTGACCGGTGGACGCCATAACTGTAACAAAATCACAAAATGTCCCACTTGTAAGCAACATTGCACAAATAACAATAGCTATAATAATTCTTTGTTTTCTCATAAACAATACTCTCCTATCTCACCACAGATGCAAAAATGGCACCACTATCCTAATCAAGAATAGCAATGCCATTAATTAACTGTTCCTCATGTTGCAACTGGCTACCATATATCAGGCCCTATAGCTTTGCGCCACAGAATTTTTTCTGCTTTGCTGTATTAATCTAATTCAATTATACTCTAGTACTATATTTTATGCAACAATTTATTCCCTTCTTTGAGATTTAGCTTTATTTATTGGCGCCTATCCCAATGTATTTCACCTGCAGAAACTGTAAGCATTTGTAAATTAAGCAAATTCCCACAAAAAGGGGAGTTTTTTACAGCCCCTCCTAGTGTTATTATTCAATTTCCCATACAATTGCTAAAGATGTATTCCTTAAATTTATTAATTCGAAAAAATAATTATAAAACTTATCTATTTTCCGTCATTGAATACTCCATAGCTTTCTGACTATACCAATACATCGCTTTGCTGAGATTTATAAGCTTTGCATTTCCTGAATCCATAGATTTCTTTATATAAATATACGGGCTTGTTGAAATAGACATACTCTGACTGCTGTTTTGCTTATTAGTTATCTGCACCATAAAATTATCATCCAGTTCAGTAGCATTTAAGTCATTAATTGTAATACAAATTATATTTCCGTTTATGGATTTACTGATCTGCTTCTTACAATCTTTAACCGAAATATCATATTTCTTATCAATCTCTTTAAGCGAAAGACTATTTTTATTTTCAAAATACAGTTTCATTCCTGTATCTGACTTGCATACCAATGAAGCTCCATAGTATTTGAAATCATTGTTTTCATGGACACCTCTTTCATTATTGGTTATAGCTTTCTTAATATCCTGTGCCAAAATAGAATCCACTCTTTTTATCTCAGCATCCGGTAAAGCACTGTTAACTAATGAATCTGTCTTATATCCAAAATATAGCTGTGCTCTTGCGCCATAATTCAGTATAGCTGATGCAATGTCTGCAGCCTTACCATACTCTTCTTTTTTATCTTTGTTTTGAACTATGGTATTTAGATAATCTTTGACCGAATACTGCGTAAGAGCATATGATTTATCCTTATAATGTAGTGTTGCCGTAACTTTGTCACCAATCTGAGCTACAGGAACTTCACATGTATAAACATAGTGTCCATTCGATGTTTCTCTCTGTTTTACCTTTTGTACTCTATCACCAACTTTAAACTCAATGTACGCATCGGTATCATTTGCAGCTTCTTTGGACAAATCAATATAATATTTCAAATCGAAATTTCCATTGATAACAACCTGATATCCATACACCGTATATAAAGCTTCCTTTATTTCAAAGTTTTTAGAAACCGTACCTGAATATATTCCGGTGCCTTTTATTGTAACGGTAGCTGTACCTGCTTTTACGTTATTTGAATACTCCACCGTATAATCTGTGCCTTGTTGTAACGTAGCATATCCATATTTTACTGTTACATCCGGTTTCTTCTCTTTACCATCATATATATAGTTGTTATTTGATAAAGTAACATTTGCCGTGCCTAGCTTTATCGTGTCCTCTTTATAAACATTAAACTCCTGAGCAGTTGTTCCGTTTGGCTCCCATAGCTGTGCATTCGTCCCAGCGTCCGAACCATCATTAAAAACATCTAAACATAATCCAGTAGCATTCTTTGGAATTAAGACCTTTCCATTTTTTCCCAATTTCAAATACCATCTCTGATTACTATCACCTGTATAATCATAGCAATATACGTTAGCTCCTTTTTGATCGCTAAATTTCTCAACATCAAGATATTTTCCATCAAATAGAGACTGTATGGTATATGTACCATCTTTCATTCGTCTGAAATGCCATATATCGCTTCCTTCTGCTTCACCCTCTCCACCAACTTCCAAATTAGGATTTTTGTTTACAAGAGTACTCCATGTACTTGCTTTGATTATATTTGCATAAAAATCATCTCCAAAATTAATGAAGTTTGGAATTTTCGACTGTGTATATATACTAAATTCCTGGGCTGCCACTCCCGCCTGAGCCCATATTTGTGCATTTGTTCCTACTGCTGAACCATTATTAGATATATCTAGGCATGATTCTGTTGCATTTTTAGGAATTAATATTTTTCCACTAGAGCCATTCTTTATATACCATCTTTGGTTATTTTCTCCTGTATAATCGCTAAAGCCCACATTCTGACCATTTTTATTTCCACCATCAGAAACCTCCAGATATTTTCCATCTTCAAGTGACTTAATTATATATGAGCCATCACTCTGTCTTACGAATTCATAATACTCGTTTGCATTTCCCACTTCCTTACCTATGCAGGCATTTGTATTATCATTAACCACATGACTCCATGAATCAACTTTAATTATATTAGCTATAAAATTTGTACCTATATCAAGATAATTTACCCTAAAGGTCACAGAGTTCTGCTTACTACTGCTATCATTATAAGCCGTTATATAGGCAGTATACTCTCCTTCTCCCAGATTATTTAATGTATACTCCGAGCTTCCTGAAACCTGAGTTGTAACAATTTGTTCCCCCTTATACCAGACTGAAAACCAATATCCTGTTGCATTATCTACACTGTTCCAGGTTAATGTTGCCGAATTTCCTACCGTATAGCTGTCACTGTTTTTCCAGATGGATGGTGTAGTTGTGACAGGATTTGGATTATCAAAACCAGGCGAAACACATATATAGCTAAAGTTAATTCTCCCATACATCTTATTTCCCTTTTTTATAGTATTTCCCCATAACACACCATTGTGACGAACCTTATTTGCGCCACTATAATTTCCGTTACCATTACAGTCAACAAATGTAATCGTATCGCCTGAAACACTTGTTACAAAAACGGTATGACCACTACCATTCGTGCTTCCGTATTGAATCAAATCACCTTTTTTTACATTATTTATGCTGTACACCTTTTTCCAAGTTGATGGTTTTGTTCCAAAAACTTTATATCCCAGCATATTTGCAAATCCCCAGCATTCACTTCCATTATCAAATCTATCATTCCAACATGAATAATTAGGATACTGTCCCTTTAATTCACTCATTTTGCTATCAAACTGTGATTCTGATACAGCCCAAACCTCTGTCGCTGGCATTATTTGGACTATCATCAATAATGCTAACAAAATTGATACTATTTTCAAATAATTATTTCTCATTCTAAACATTCAACTCACCTTCAATATATTTCCTATAAATACTCTCTTGCAGACTGTCCATAAGCCCACATGGCCTTACATAAATTATCCAATTTTACATTTTCCGATAACAATGCCTTTTTTATATATACACTCGGACTTGTTTCAACAATAACTGAACCATCATCCGATAAAATTCTTACTGAATACATCTCCTCCAGTTCATTTGGTCTTAAATCTTTTACTTTAATCCATAAAATATGACCATCCGTTCCTACATCAAATCCATGCGTATTCTTGATCTTGAATAGACTTAATCACTGTATCTCTATCCATAATCCTATGTGCTCCAATCATCTTTCCATTTCCAATATAGAATTCTGTATATTTATCTACATCTAATAGAATACCGCCTCTTTTTCATAAAACTTTAGTACTAATAATAGATTACCACTATTTACAGCAATATGAAAGTAAAATATAAAATTTATTTATTGGCGCCTGTCCCAATGTGTTTCACCTGCAGAAACTGTAAGCATTTGTAAATTACGCAAATTTCCACAAAAATTGGGTATTCAAACTTTTTGAGGGGCAGTCTTTATGAGGGTGTAACTTGAAGGTTTGGTTTGAGGAGCTTTCATGAGGGGCTGGTTTGAGAGTTTTTCGTGAGGGTTTGACTTATGATGGATTAAAAGTTTCCTTTTTAAACATTGGAAATTTCATATACTTTTCAATTACGTTCTATTCCCAGAAAATATAATTGTTGTATGAGTCATACCCAGGTATACTTGTTTGCGTTTGCTTCAAACTTGGAGCCGTCGATGTAGAGATGTTGCAGATCTACATGCTCATCGTTAAAGATAGCATGATTGATATCGTTAAAAATGTTTTCAATCTTATCTTGAAGTATTTCATTGATGAAATATCCAAAGGTTCTGTATGACGGAGTCTGGTGATCCATGAGATACATGAACCTGATATTAACTTTGCAGTTGTCTTCCAGTTCTCTCAGAGAGCAGTAGCCGCTAGTCATAAATCTGAAAAGTACTGTTTTTAACATGTTGACTGGATTATATCTGAGTCGTTCGGTTGTATACTCCGGAATATCCGTCAGATACTTGTTTAAATCGATTCCTCCCATCAATCTGTCAAATGTTAAAACAGGATCCAGCAGATCCAAACAATCGCTAACTTGAAAAAGTAAATTCCAGTGCAGAAGTAAATTCCACACTCATTTAAAA
>ERZ791716.1393-NODE-1393-length-11468-cov-3.966267_pt1 | contig 11468 bp, 10 predicted proteins | sample MGYA00510049_ERZ791716 | MGnify/ENA primary metagenome ERZ791716 (study PRJEB30046, sample SAMN00715135) | human gut metagenome | study: EMG produced TPA metagenomics assembly of the A metagenome-wide association study of gut microbiota in type 2... | reverse complement strand
TGATAACATGTAAACCATGTGCTTGCACAAAGTGTAAACCATGTTACTCTTGACAAGAGACCCCGCCCCTACGAAAAGTTATGCACGAAGCTATACATATTATCAGGATAGTGCGTTTTTTTTGAAGGGTTGATGTCAGTGCAGTTATAATAACAATCGGTTTTTGCAAAATGACGGTACAGCGGTTCTGCCGTCATTTTGCATAATCGGAATGTAAAATTGCAAGAAAATATTCTGCAAGTTTCATTTAAAAAACTTGCAGAAATGTATTGACAACACCGCAAACCCGTGATATAATTACAGCTGTAGTCAAAACGGCTGCAGGCAATTAACGAAACAAAGCTGTTTCAGATGGCGGTAAAATTGAAGCAAATATTTCATTTTACTGCAAATACTCCTTGAATTTACGGTTAATTTACAAAATACCGCTGATTTACGGACTTTTCCATCTGTTGCCTGCTGTTTTTGTCCCCAAAAATGAAATTATCAGATTCAAAACGTCCAAAAAACGTTCAGAAACAAACAGACACCGAACAGGAGTGAGCTTATGCTGGAAAAAGAAGGTCAGGTCAGAATCCCCGCCGGCTGCGCTATCTCAGGCTTTATAAGCAGGGACGGCAACAGAATATGCGGTGACAAGATAGTAAAGTCTATATCTTATATGCACGACAGGTCAAACGGTCTGGGCGGCGGATTTGCAGGATACGGAATCTATCCGGAGTACAAGGATCAGTACGCATTCCATATTTTCTACGATTCAAACGAGGCAAGGGTGGAAACCGAGCGTTTTCTTGACAAGCATTTTGACGTGGTGAACCTTTCCCGTATCCCCACGAGAAAGCACCCGAATATTACAAACGAGCCGCTGATATGGAGATATTTCGTGAATCCCCTGCCGACAAAGCTCACCGAAAGTCAGCTTGACGAAAGAGAGTTTGTCGCTCAGTGCGTTATCAATATCAACGACAAGATAAACGGTTCATACGTTTTCTCAAGCGGTAAGAATATGGGCGTATTCAAGGCGGTAGGATACCCTGAGGATGTCGGAAAGTTCTACAGACTTGAGGAATACGCAGGATATGCCTGGACAGCGCACGGCAGATACCCTACGAACACTCCGGGTTGGTGGGGCGGCGCTCATCCGTTTGCACTGCTTGATTATACTATAGTACATAACGGTGAGATCTCTTCCTACGACGCAAACAGAAGATATATTGAAATGTACGGTTACAAATGCAACCTGCTTACAGATACAGAGGTAATCACATATATAATAGACTTCCTCAACAGAAAACAGAAGCTGTGTCTTGAAGATATAGCAAAGATAATCGCCGCTCCTTTCTGGAGTGAGATAGACTCGGATAAATACAGCGAGAGCGAAAGACAGAAGCTGAAATACTTCAGAAACGTATTCTCAAGCCTGCTGATAACAGGGCCGTTCTCGATAATCCTCGGCTTTGACGGAGGTCTTATGGCACTCAACGACAGACTTAAGCTGCGTTCAATGGTTGCCGCAGAAAAGGGCGATATGGTTTACCTTGCGAGCGAGGAATGTGCGATAAGAGCCATCTGTCCCGTTGTTGACCGTATCTGGTCACCGAGAGGCGGAGAGCCTATCATCGTCAAGCTGAACGAAAAGAAGTAAGAAAGGGAGCGGTAACAGTGGCACTTAATTATTTTCAGCCTTTATTTGATGTTATAAGAGATAAGGACCGTTGCATAAAATGTCAGGCGTGTGCAAGACAGTGTTCAAACGAGGTACACAGATATGACGCAGATCTTGATATGATGATCTCGGACAGCCAGCAGTGCGTTGACTGCCAGAGATGCGTATGTATCTGTCCTACGGGCGCATTGAAGATAGTAGATAACCCCAACAAGTTCAGGAACAACTCCAACTGGAGCCAGCAGATAATGACGGAGGTCTACAAGCAGGCGGAAACGGGCGGCGTTCTTCTTTCGGCAATGGGTAACCCGAAGGAATATCCTGTTTACTGGGACAAGATACTGCTCAACGCTTCTCAGGTAACGAATCCGCCTATCGACCCTCTGCGTGAGCCTATGGAAACAAAGGTATTCCTCGGAAAGAAGCCGAAGAATGTTTCTTTCAACGAGGATGGCAGTGTAAAGACGGAAACGACACCTACGCTTGAGCTTTCAACACCTATCATGTTCTCGGCTATGTCATACGGCTCTATCAGCCGTAATGCTCACGAGAGCCTCGCAAGAGCGGCTACGGAGCTTGGCATATTCTATAACACGGGCGAGGGCGGTCTGCACAAGGACTTCTATCAGTACGGTCCGAATACAATAGTACAGGTCGCATCGGGACGTTTCGGCGTATTCAAGGATTATCTTGAAACGGGTGCGGCAATAGAAATCAAGATGGGTCAGGGTGCAAAGCCCGGTATCGGCGGACATCTCCCCGGTGCAAAGATCCTTGAGGACGTTTCAAGAACCAGAATGATCCCTATGGGAACGGACGCTATCTCACCTGCTCCCCACCACGATATATATTCGATAGAGGACTTACGTCAGCTTGTTCTTTCACTGAAAGAGGCTACAGAGTACAAAAAGCCCGTCATCGTAAAGATCGCCGCAGTTCATAACGTTGCCGCTATCGCTTCCGGTATTGCACGCTCGGGTGCGGATATTATCGCAATAGACGGTTACAGAGGCGGTACGGGTGCGGCTCCCACAAGAATAAGAGATAATGTAGGTATCCCGATCGAGCTTGCACTCGCAAGCGTTGACCAGCGTCTGCGTGACGAGGGTATCAGAAACGAGGTTTCTGTAGTAGTCGCAGGCTCTATCCGTTCAAGCTCGGACGTGGTAAAGGCTATCGCACTCGGTGCGGACGCTTGTTATATCGGCACTGCCGCTCTGCTGGCGCTCGGCTGTCACCTTTGCAGAAGCTGTCAGACAGGCAAGTGCAACTGGGGTATCGCAACACAGCGTCCCGACCTTGTAAAGCGTCTTAACCCCAACATCGGTTATCAGCGTCTTGTAAATCTTGTTCATGCGTGGGATCACGAGATCAAGGAAATGATGGGCGGTATGGGTATCAACTCCGTAGAGGCTCTCAAGGGCAACAGACTTATGCTCAGAGGTATCGGCCTTAACGAAAAAGAGCTTGAGATACTCGGCATACAGCACGCAGGTCAGTGATAAAGGAGAAGTAAAATGAAAAGAGTTTACGTTAACGAGGACTGGTGCCTTGCGTGCCATCTGTGCGAATATTACTGTGCCGCCGCAAACAGCGGAGCCGAAAATATGATAAAGGCTTTTGCAAACGGCAAAAAGCCGATACCGAGAATAAAGGTCGAGGAAGGCAGCGGAATAAATTTTGCCGTGCAGTGCCGTCACTGCGAAACTCCTCTTTGCGTAAAGAGCTGTATAACAGGCGCTTTATCGCAGAAGGACGGCATTATTTCGTGTGACGAGAGCCGTTGTGTAGGCTGCTACACCTGCGTGCTTGCCTGTCCTTACGGCTGTATCGTAACAAGCGAGGATTCAAAGGTCATACAGAAATGCGACCTTTGCATGAAGAACAACAACGGCGAGCCTGCCTGCGTAAAGGGCTGTCCGAACAAGGCTATCGTCCTTGAGGAAAGATAAGGAGGAGCGAAATGAAAAAGTATGTTATCATAGGAAACTCCGCCGCCGCAATAGGTGCGGTACAGGGAATACGCTCGGTTGACAGGGACGGCAGTATAACGATAATCACGGACGAGGCATATCACACATATTCAAGACCGCTTATAAGCTACTGGCTTGAGGGCAAGGTTGCCGACGACAAGATATACTACAGAGAGCCTGATTTCTACGAGAAGAACAATGTAAAGGTCATCTTCTCGGTGCGTGCCGAGAAAATCGAAAACGGCTGTGTGGTACTTGACAACGGAGAGAAAGTACAGTATGATAAGTTATTGGTAGCAACGGGTTCAAAACCGTTTGTTCCTCCGATGAAGGACATTGATAAAGTCGAGGACAAGTTCACATTCATGACGTGGGACAGTGCAAAGGCTATCCGTGAAAAAGTCACAGCCGGCACAAAGGTACTTATAATAGGTGCAGGTCTTATCGGTCTTAAATGTGCGGAGGCACTTCATCATCTGAATGCCGATATTACTGTAGTTGACCTTGCGGACAGGATACTCCCGAGTATTCTTGATGTCCGTGCAGGCGAGATAATGCAGAAGCACATTGAGGATAAAGGAACGAAATTTATCCTCGGCACAAGCGTTGAGCAGTTCTCAAAAAACAGTGCGAAGCTGACAAACGGCGAAACGGTGGATTTTGATATTCTTGTAATAGCTGTCGGCGTAAGGCCTAACACAGAGCTTGTAAGCGATGCGGGCGGCAAGGTCGAAAAGGGTATAATAACCGACCTTCACCAGCAGACAACGATTGACAACGTTTATGCCGCAGGCGACTGCACAGTAAGCCACGATTGTTCGTCAAATACCGACAGGATACTCGCACTTCTGCCTAACGCATTTATGCAGGGCGAGGTCGCAGGTAAGAATATGGCAGGCGAGGAAACGCTTTATCTGAACGCAATACCGATGAATGCCATAGGCTTCTACGGTCTGCATATCATAACAGCCGGAAGCTATGACGGCGATGAGGACATTACCGAAGACGCAGACAAGGAAATCTACAAGAAGCTGGTATTCAAGGACGGTCTGCTGAAGGGCTTCATCCTTATGGGCGACGTAGCAAGAGCAGGTATCTATACCTCTATGATAAAGGAGCAGATACCGCTTACCGAGGTAGATCTCGATCTTCTCAGGGATAAGCCGCAGATGATGATGTTCGGCAAGGCAAGACGTGAAGAAAAGCTCGCAGGCAAAAAGCACTGATGATGCCCTTAATGTCTGCAATAACGGAGGATAAGCCATGACAGTATTAAACGCTAACGAAATAGGTTATTACGACCTTAATAAAAAGATAGTCGAATGTGACGACAACGATATAACGATAACCGACGCTATGGGACAGCGTTATATCGGCTGCGGTGTTGCGGGCAAGACGATAACGGTTGAGGGAACTCCCGGAAACGCTCTGGGCGCATATCTTGACGGAAGCACTATCATAGTACACGGCAACGGTCAGGACGCTATCGGCGACACAATGAACAACGGCGAGATATTCATCCACGGAAACTGCGGTGATACAACAGGATATGCGATGCGTTCAGGCAAGATATTCGTAAAGGGCAACGCAGGCTACCGTGTAGGAATACACATGAAGGAATACCACGAATTCTATCCGAAAATAATCATCGGCGGCAAGGTCGGAGATTTTCTGGGCGAATATCAGGCAGGCGGAATAATAATCGTTCTCGGCATAGGCTGTGACGGCAAAGCGCCGATAGGCTCGTTCTGCGGAACCGGAATGCACGGCGGTCATATGTATATAAGAAGCGACGAAGCGCCTAAGGGGCTTCCCGTACAGGTTTCGTGCGAGGTCGCAGACGACAGTGACAAGGCCGATATAAGAGAATATGTCGATGAATTCGCAAAGAATTTCGGATATAACACAAACGAGCTGTTAAAGGGCAGATTCTACAAGCTGTCCCCAAATACGGCAAGCCCGTACAAGCAGCTTTACACGCATAACTGACAACAGACGAAAATAGATATAGATAAAGCGACTTCGCTATCGTAATACTCAGCGGTACGGGGAGCTTCAATACCACGAAAGAGGGTGTCGGAATGAATGTACTTATAGCAGGCAAAACAAGCGAGATCTGCGACAGCATAGCAGGACTTCTGATTGAGCTTGACTGCGACAACATCTCGACTTTCACAAGCGGCGCTATCGTAAGAGGCGTAGACATATCAAGATTTGACAGTGTCATCATCTCCACTCCCCTTTCGGACGAATTCGGGCTTGATCTTGTCGCAGATATAGCAAAAGACGCAAAAAACGGCGTAGTGGTGCTTGCCAAGCACGAGATCGCCGACGAGGTGCAGAAAAAGATACGGTTTACCGGTGCATTCGTTCTCCCAAGACCCTTCAACAAGGCTATGCTTATACAGACAATTAAGCTTGCCGAGGTGGCTCATATCGGAATGGCAAAGCTGGAGGAGGAAAACCGCCAGCTGTCACAGCAGTTATCGGATATGAAGATAGTAAACCGTGCAAAGTCAATGCTTATGCAGTATCTGAATCTGACGGAGGAACAGGCGCACAGGCATATTCAAAAGCAGGCAATGGATCTTAGAAAGACGCAAAGAGCCGTTGCGGAAGATATATTAAAGACGTATCAGAACACAAAAGAAGAAGAATAAACAGCGAACGCAGGGTGTATGCTCTGCGTTCTTTGTTTTTCAAAGCGCTTCTATGCAGTAAGCAGGTGCGGCAGACACTTTGGTAAGTTCCAGTAATGCAATATTTATCCATTAAAAAATAAGCCATATATTGACATTTAGCTTTTTACGCACTTTTCACAATTTTGTTACAAAAGGCTCACAAACGGCTTTACTACGGCAAATGGCGATAAAAAGCGGATTTGTGCGGATTTTATTCGATACTGTTATATAGATAATTATATACCGATATTCCTAAAATATATTTTACAATTCCGACTCAGTGTGTTAAAATAATAACGAACAAAAGAAAGAAGTCCTGCAACACAAATACATAACGCAGGGCGCACGATGATAACAGCTAAATATAGATTAATAACGGCTATAAGCCGAACAGGAGGAATTTCACATGAGATTTACATTACCAAGAGATGTTTATCACGGCAAGGGCGCACTTGAGGCATTAAAGAGCTTTAAGGGCAAGAAGGCAATGATCGTCGTTGGCGGCGGTTCGATGAAGCGTTTCGGCTTCTTACAGAAGGCTGAGGCTTATCTTAAGGAAGCAGGCATGGAGGTTGAGCTCTTTGAGAATGTAGAACCCGATCCTTCTGTTGAAACAGTTATGAAGGGTGCAGACGCAATGCTCAAGTTCCAGCCCGACTGGATCGTAGCAATGGGCGGCGGTTCTCCTATCGACGCAGCTAAGGCTATGTGGATAAAGTATGAGTACCCCGACTGCACATTTGAAGATATGTGTAAGGTATTCGGTATCCCCGAACTCAGAAAGAAAGCTCACTTCTGCGCTATTTCTTCTACATCGGGTACAGCTACTGAAGTTACCGCATTCTCAATCATCACAGACTACCACAAGGGTATCAAGTATCCTATCGCTGACTTCGAGATCACTCCCGATGTTGCTATCGTTGATCCCGATCTTGCAGAAACAATGCCTCAGAAGCTCGTAGCACATACAGGTATGGACGCTATGACACACGCTATTGAAGCATATGTTTCAACAGCTAACTGCGACTTTACAGATCCTCTTGCGCTTCACGCAATCAAGATGATCCAGAACGACCTCGTTGGTTCTTACAACGGCGATATGGCTAAGCGTGATGCAATGCACAACGCACAGTGCCTCGCAGGTATGGCATTCTCGAATGCTCTGCTCGGTATCGTTCACTCAATGGCTCACAAGACAGGTGCCGCATTCGCTGATTACGGCGCACACATCATACACGGTGCCGCAAACGCTATGTATCTTCCTAAGGTTATCGCATTCAACGCAAAGGACGAAACAGCTAAGAAGCGTTACGGCGTAATCGCTGACTTCATGGGTCTTGGCGGTGCAAATGACGACGAAAAGGTAAAGCTCCTCATCGCTTATCTGCGTAAGATGAATGACGAACTGAAGATTCCTCACTGCATCAAGAACTACGGCGCAGACAGCTATCCTACAGAAAACGGTTTCGTTCCCGAAAACGTATTCCTGGAGAGATTACCTGAGATCGCTAAGAATGCAATCGCAGATGCCTGCACAGGTTCTAACCCTCGTATTCCTACACAGGAAGAGATGGAGAAGCTGCTTAAGTGCTGCTACTACGATACAGAAGTTGATTTCTGATATCGTAGCTATAAAAATTGATTTCATCTATTTATATAGCCTCTGAATTATAACCCAAAGGAAAGCCCCTTGTACCACCCCCTAAGGTACAAGGGGCTTTTCCACGGCAAGTTGCCGCTGACAATTCGCCTTGCGGCAGTGTGCCGCTTCAAATTCGCCGTTCTGACGGTTGGCGGATTGCGTAAGTTGCGTTATCGGCGAGTGCCTTACGGCACACCCTATTGACGTTTCTTCTGAACAGAAATAGGAAAAGGTGCTTGTGATTAACGTCAGATAAATATATGGTTGACAATTTGCCTTTCTATATGTTTGTGATTAGCGTAACCACCGTTACCAGCGGATAGCAATGTATGCTTCAGATTTACTTTTTGTGATGAAATTTGCCCGTCATTAAAGGACATTCCCCACGATACATACACCTTCATTTCAAGATTTTTCACATTTCTTTCATCGCCCGTTATTATATGATTCATAAAAAAGGGGTATACTATAGTCACAGTCAGAGGAAAGGAATCCGACGACCGAAATCAGCCGATAGGTTTCGGCTTGAAAAATATCGTGCCGACAAGCACGGTTAACATAACAGGAGCCGCAAGACGGCAACAGCCGCCCTATACACGCTCCGCCTAAGTACAACGAAAGTTTTCATATATACCTCTCTATTATTCAAGCAAAACCGCTCTGTGACGCAGGGCGGTTTTTGCTATTGCTTGAAAAAGTGACGCAATGTATTGACATTTACAATTAAATGCACTATAATTATAGTACAGATGACAGGAGGTGTTATTATGGCTCAGACTAATATAAGTATCCGTATGGATGAAGAATTGAAAAAGCAGTTTGATGAATTTTGCTCTGATGTTGGCATGAGCATGACAACTGCATTTTGTATTTTCGCCAAAACTGTGGTAAGCGAACAGAAAATACCGTTTGAAATCAAATCCCATAAGCCAAACGAAACAACACTTGCCGCTATAAATGAGGTAAAACGCATGAAAGCCGACCATTCTATTGGCAAATCTTATAGTAATGCAGAGGATATGATGGAGGACTTGCTTAATTGAAATACAATATAAAACCAACATCACAATTTAAAAAAGACTTGAGAACGGCACAAAAAAGAGGCTATGATCTTGATTTGCTTAAAGAAGTTATAAATATTCTTGCTGATGGGGAGAGTCTTCCTCAAAAAAATCGTGATCACTTGCTGTCAGGTGACTACTCAGGTTGCCGTGAATGCCACATTGCTCCCGACTGGTTGCTTATATATGAAATTTCTGACAACGAATTGTACTTGTATCTTACCCGCACAGGAACGCATAGTGATTTATTCTAAATACAAAACCGCTCTGTGACGCAGGGCGGTTTTTGCTATTACGCAAAGCCGACAGTTCATATTGTAAATTTTACACAAACGCACTACAAAATTTCTCAGAAAAATTATAAAAAAGTTTTCAAAAAGGCTAAAGTTTAGAAAAACAAGTGCCGATATAATAAATGTAAGGGTCACAGAGCCCTGTGCGGAAGCGGAGATAACTTCCGCAGTGTTTTGCAAAACAAACACCAAATGACTTTAGCTTAGCGCAAAGCGAGGTCACACTAACAAAAACAAGTCCCTATAAGGGCAACGACTTCCGAAAAGGATTTCGGGATTACATTCAAGGAGGAAAACAAAATGGCAGGTATGGTAGTACAGCATAACTTAAATGCGATCAATGCTAACAACAAGATGAACATCAACGTTTCAGGTACAAAGAAGGCAACTGAGAAGTTATCTTCTGGTTATCAGATCAACCGTGCAGGCGATAACGCTGCAGGTCTGGCTATATCTGAAAAGATGCGTTCACAGATCCGTGGTCTTTCACAGGCTACAAAGAATGCCAACGACGGTATCTCTCTTATCCAGACAGCTGAAGGCGGCTTAAACGAAACTCACTCAATTCTTCAGAGAATGAGAGAGCTTGCAGTTCAGTCAGCTAACGGTACATACCAGGATGATACAGACCGTGAAGCTATCCAGCTCGAAGTTGACGCACTCAAGAGCGAAATCGACAGAATCGCTTCTTCTACTGAGTACAACGGCATGAAGCTCCTCGATGGTTCACTCGGCGGTTCAAAGGCTGTTACAGAATTCGGTGCTAAGTATGGTATTGTAGATACTACATCAACAGATTTAGCAGGTTCAATCCTCACTTCTAATGTTGCAGGTGCTAAGGTTACTATAGCTTTAGGTGCAACAAAGGGCGGCGAAGCTGCTACATGGGCAGCTGACGGTAAGGAACTCGTTCTTAACCTCGTTGAGAATGAAACTTATTCTCAGGACGATATCGATAAGTTAATCGCTAATGCTGACAGCCGCAAGGCAGACGGTATTGTCGCTGACTTATCTCTCAAGCTCAAGAACGGCGTTATGAGTGCAACGAAAGCTGAATCGACAGGTGAAACAGTTGCAGGTGTACGTGCTTCTGCAACCGCTAAGGATATTCCTGCAGATCTTCTTACTTCTGCAATTTCCGGTTTTGGCGATCAGATTGCTATAACATCAAACAGCTATGGTGCAGATACTCGTAAGATCAGTATCGTAACAGATGCGCAGGCCGGCAAGGAAAATGTTACAACAGCTAAAGCTGATACAGCAGGTGCTAAGGACGGCGAGTTTGTAATCCACCTCTCAACAGGTAAGGAATATACAGAACGTGACATTCAGGATCTGTTAAAGGCTGAAGGTCTTGACTATTCTATCGCTATTACAGATAAGAATGCACCCGATGGTGACGTTTCTGTTAAGTTTGACGCTAAAACAGATGATGCTACAGTATTCCAGTTTACAATGGCAAACGGTGCAGGTATCGGTAAGGAAGAAGTTGCTACAACAGGCAAGGGTCTTACATTCCAGATCGGTGCTAACGGCGTAGAGGATCAGAGAGTTACTCTGAACGTTAATGATATGTCATCTACTGCTATAGGCGTTGCTAACGCTGACGTTTCTAATCAGGACGCTGCAAACAAGGCTATCGAAATGGTAGACACTGCTGTTAAGACAGTATCTATGCAGAGAGCTGGTCTTGGTGCTCTTCAGAACAGACTTGAGTACACAGTTAACAACCTGACAACAACAAACGAGAACCTGACAGCAGCTGAATCTCAGATCAGAGATACAGATATGGCTACAGAGATGATCAACTACACTAAGAATAACATTCTTCAGCAGGCATCTCAGGCTATGCTCGCTCAGGCTAACCAGCAGCCTCAGGCTATTCTCCAGTTACTCCAGTAATCTGAGAACAGCGTGAGTTTCAGGGCTTAATATTTATAAATTAATGACTTGATGAGTTCGCCCCCGTGAAAACGGGGGCGGATTTTATTTTTGCGGTAAGTGGGGCTGTCGAACTCACAACACGAAAAGCGAACGGGATAGTGCGGTTTTGGGAGGGTTGGTATGGGGCGAGGGACGGTGTTACAATCCCTCCGGTAGTCGCCCGAATTTTTTCGGGCGACAGCACCTCACCTTTGACAAGGGAGGCAAG
>ERZ791716.1388-NODE-1388-length-11497-cov-3.751792_pt1 | contig 11497 bp, 10 predicted proteins | sample MGYA00510049_ERZ791716 | MGnify/ENA primary metagenome ERZ791716 (study PRJEB30046, sample SAMN00715135) | human gut metagenome | study: EMG produced TPA metagenomics assembly of the A metagenome-wide association study of gut microbiota in type 2... | reverse complement strand
GAACGGATATCACCGGAAATGCTGAACGGGTATCCGCCGGAATATGCACTTGATCCGAAAATGCTAAATTACATAACCAAAGAACTTTCTTCATATTTGCTAAAATTTAGAACACCATAATCTTAATTTATTTTCTTCTGCCTCTCTTATTGCTTTAGATAAACAAATTCCCATAAAAACATAGAGAAGGATATTACTGATCCACCAGCTTGAGGGTTCATCAAAAAAGGAAGTAGCCCATCTGAATATTATAAAGACTCCTATTAGTTTAAGCATAAAATTCCGTGATCTAAAAATCGCATAATAAGATGATAACCAAAAAATCATAGAATAGAGTAATGCTCCAATAATTCCACCACATAAAAAGGAATCTAGTAGCCCTGATTCGCTTCCATATCTTCCTTTTTGATCAAGTTCTTTTATACCGGTTTGCTCATTACCTTCATTTATAATATAAGAGCCGATAGCCGAATTTCCTATCAATGTATTCCCTTTTGAGGATACAGATTGGTAAATATGTCGGTATAAAAAGCTTCTTGTATCTATTGTTAAACTTTCTCCACTTTCTTTTGTCGTAATATTCTTGGAATAATATGAGTTTATGTCAAAAATATTAAAACTTCCACTAATACCTAAATATAAGAATAAGAGTGGGGCAATTAAGAATGTAAAAAAGAATGTTTTGATTATTTTTATAGTTGTTTTATGGAAATAAATATTTAGATAATATAATCCTGCAATTGCAGCTGCAAAAATTATTCGGATAACATATCCTCTTGAACTCATAAAAGTTGCAATTGAGTAAATTATAATAATGCAAATCTTTATTTTATTTTTTCTACTTAAGTAAGGTAAAAGAACAACTAAAAAAAAGAATATATGGAAAATAGGAGTTGTAAAAATGAAAAAAGAAAATACAATAGGAATCCACCAAATCTTTAAAGCAAATCTAGATATTTTCTGAATGATTTGCAATTTATAGGGGTAAAATATCAATAAAGGTAGTATTAACCAAACAAATCTGTTTAATAATATTTTCCCATCCCAATAATCATTAAGATTAATAATGCCTCTGAATATAGTTATAAAGGAATATATTAAATTTAATAGGATTAATTGTTTACTATTGATGCCATTGGTTTTATAGCATTTAAAAGTAATATAGATTATTGCAAGAAGATTCAAATAATATAATATGGTAGATTGTATTATTCCAAATGTCAATATTTGCAGTCCTATTAATGAATAATAAAAATATTTTATATGGCGCATCGTTTTACACTTTAAAAGGACAGACAGATAGTAGTTTATTTAAATCAATTTGTGGACCTACCCATTTATTTTTAATATATTCAATTAGCTCTTGCTGGTATCTTAAATCATCATATAGAGCAATTCTTTCATTAGTCTTATTTACTGATAGAAAGTAGTCTTGAAATTTAAATTCATTATCCTTACTTTTATTATTTGAAAAGCTAGTCCATATATTCGGTACTTTGTATGCATCTGCAATAATAATTCCATGTAAAGAACTACTTATTATACATTGACATGAGCATATTTGATCTATAAAATCAGTCCATTTAGAATACTGTGAGATATTAATAAATAATATCTCTTTTTCTGATACGGATAATGGTTTAGGTATTTCTCTTTTTTTTAATTCAGAATAATGGCAAATAATTCCTAATTGATATTTCCTTATTGATGTCTTTGGTTGGTAAAATAAAGGAAAGAGTAAAGCTGGATCTCCATATATTTCAGGGCATTGAATATCATTATCTAGTAGACATTGCCTTGTTAAGGGACCTCTTACTGCTAATACTTTACGAGGTTTATTTATATTAATACTATAGTATAATAAACCTGCCCCCCAAATTATAGATTTACTATTCGAATACCATTGTATAATGCTACCTATGCATAAATAATTTGTCGAGTGAATAAATGAAAATTTGTATGGAATAACTTTTTTATGCGAAAGAATTTCTGATAATACAATACTGACATCATCCCCCCAGTTATAACTTTTTCCTTTATGTAAAGGTGGAACAGCTACCCCTAAATATATATGTTTTTGAAAATAATAAGGCAGATACTGAAATCCTGATATTATATTTAAAAATCGATCTGTTATTTTCATAATTTTACCAATAACATCCATTTTCTACTGATTGACTATTTCGTGGCTTATTGTTTATTCCAGGGCGTACCCAATGCTCATTTACTAATGATGGATAATCCAATTGAGGGCATATAGCTTTAGCTTTTATTGCATATTGAGGATTTTCCCATCGTTTCCCAATTATTCCAAATAATAATTGTAATGATCCTCCGATATGAAAAGCTTTCTTACCAATTGATTTTATATGAGAGGCTAGTGGTAATCCATAGGCTCCACATCCTAGTAAGCAAATATCGAAATCACACTGATCAATTTGTTTTTTCATTGAATCAAGGGCCTTAAACCAAGTAGAATAAAGTGAACAATCACCACCTAGGCTTTGAATGGCTTTTATTGTTTTTAAGTGGAATTCAGGAAGAATATCATTATTCTTGAATAGTAAAGTCCTTTTGTTGTAATATTGTTCTTTTATAAGCTCAGCAAAGGGATGTATAACTAAGACTTTTTTCCCTTTTAATGCCAATGTCCAAGGTGATTTAGCCCAAAATGGATCTAAAAAGATTAACCATACTTTTACAGAGTTCTTTACGTAATCATTTACATAATATTCATTAGGTAACCAGCTGCCCAATACATCTATTTGAGTTGCACAATTTAAAGTTAATTGACAAAACTCTTCAACAGCCTTTATATCTTTGGGAAAGAACCCACTCCATTCTACCAGTTGATTTATATTAGATGAATTCCACCACCAATCTAAAGCTTCACCTTTTATATAATTTAGTATGGGTTGCTTTCCTTTTTTTATACCTAAATAATTAACGATGTTTAGTAGTTCAGTACTTCCAAACCTCGATATCATGCAAGGAGAGTCATTTATCAGATAGTTATATATAATTTCAGAAATTATGTCAGGATCTTCTTCTCGGATAAGAGCAGGTAATTGAAAACCTCCTACAGATTTAGCATATAATTTTTTTAATAATTTAAGTAGAATAATAGAAGTCATAAGTCAGAAAACGCTTGTTTCAGAGATGATATATCAAAATTTCCATTATTGTCACAAAGTATCCATTTTTTATTATTGGGGTATCCATGCCAAAAGTTTTTTGGGCATATTTTTATGCCGTTATTGAGCAATGCTGGCTTATAAGAAAATGAACTTTTGCTTGTTATTAATAAATCTGCATATACCAAATGCAAGAAAGAATCTTGTGCATTCATATTAAAGCACCAATGAAGATTAGAATATTGGGCAAATTCGGGATAATCTTCTGGCTTTCCTTGTGAGAAAAAATAAATGTGAATATGTTTTTTTATTTGAAGATTTGCAAGGACTTGCTTTAATACTTTCTCAAAATAGTCATTACTTAAATATCGCATTACTAAATTGGGATTATTGGGGTCGTTCATTATATCCCCTCTTCGAACATGAATAGCAATGTTAAAATTAGTAGGTGAATAAATCAAATGATCTTTTTTTCTAGCGGGTGCATTGTAAAATTTTTGTTTTAATTCATCTATAACTCCGTATTGTAGTCTGTAAAATTGATCTTGTTCTGCAATAAATATAACTTTTCTTCCGGCATAAGATTGGATTATTTTTTTATTTAATTCTACTTCTGCTGCATCGCTTTCGTTAAATAAAGGTAATTTACGAGTAATATATGCTTGTTGTTTTAGTTCTTCTATAGTCTTTTCTCCAAGTCCAAAACCTAAAAATTCTTCCCATTGAGGAGTGGCAAAAGGAATATGCGCAAATTTTAAATTGAACTTTTTGGAAAACCATAATCCTGCAATCCAATTAGCTATTTGATGACCAATACCTGCTCCTGGATTAGGACGAGCAGTGTAATAACAACTGGATAGATCTTTGTGATTATTTTTATGGAACAAATAATGCCAATAGGAGCGATATAAAAGAGGGTATATTTTTTTATTTCTATATGTTCCGACTATTGATCCCCATATTCGGTATTTCAATTTTTTAAGTGTTATCATTTGACTCTTGGGTAGTTATGTGTTCTCCAAATTATTTTAGTAAGAAATATATAATAGATTGCTAATCTATTTATTTTTTTTTGAGTAAATAAAAAAAATTCAATTTTATGTATTAATATTCGTTTAGCTTCGTCATTTAATTTATTTAATATATAGTGTATACTCTCGTAATCTTTATTCTTAATATAATATAACAAATTATGCCTAAATGCATATTTCATGAATATCTTGAAAGCTTTATTTGTGGATTTCGCTTTATAATATTCTTTTGTAACTATATTATTAAATAAGATATTATCATTTAAGATTTGTGTTCGTTTTAAAACGGACGTTGCTTGGTTTTGAACATTCCCATTATAAATACTTAACGGGATGCCTATATATGTAACCCTTTCGTGAAGAGCTATTCTAAAGATGAAAGTAAAATCTTCATTTGATTTTTGTCCTTCAATAAATTTTCCCCATGTATTATAATTGCTTTTTAATATAGATGATCTTAAAGTGGTTGAGCTTATATGAAAATAGACATGAGGGTTTTGAAAGAATTGAATTTGGCTTATTTTATTAAAGTATTTAACAGGAATATTGTATGTTTTTTTTTTGGTAAGATAGTTTTGTGAATATCTTCCTGTTATGATAATTGAATTATTAGGATATTTTTCTATCGCTTTTTGAACTTCTTCTAAATAATTGGGTAACCATTCGTCATCTCCATCTAAAAATGAAATCCATTCACCGCGACTTTCTTCTATGCCTTTATTTCTAGCTGCACTAACTCCTGCATTCTTTTGATTAATAATTCTTATTCTGGCATCATCAAAATTTTGATTAATAATTTTGACACTATTGTCTGTTGATCCATCATTAATGATGACAATTTCAAAATTTGAATAAGTTTGTTTAAATACAGAGTTTAGTGTATTTATAATTGTTTGTTCTTTATTATATAAAGGAATAACGATTGATATCATCATTTTATTTTTTTTATATAGTATAAAATTGATAGTATGATATAAAGTATTTTCCCGGAAAATGTTGTTTCTCCAATTTCTTTCAATTTTCTTTGAAATTGTGTTCTTCCTTTTGTTATAAAATAGTAGTCTTGCATAACTCGAGGGGGAAGAGATAATTCTTGTCTGAGTTTTTCATTCTCTTTTTTGCATAATATTGTATTAGTATTGCTAATGCCTGAATTCTCAAATTTTGATATAATATAATTTATATGCTGATATGAACAATTTTCCCAGATAAAGGCGTCTATAAAAAATTTGACATCCGATATTATTTTGTAGTTTTCATCATAAGGGTATTTTATTAAAAGCTCTCTTTTAATGAAACTAGATTGGTGTCTGATAACTCCGCATAGCATATTGGCTAAAGTTATTTCATCTGGTGATTTTACAAACTTATATGTTTTTTTATGTTGACATAGAGTGTCACCAATGAGAATGTCGCTACCATTACATTGTTTAGCTACATTTGACAATACGGAATTTTCATTAAAAATGTCTCCAGAGTTCATAAAAATAAGATAATCGCCAGAGGATGCACGTACACCTTTATTCATGGCATGATAAATACCATTATCTTTTTCTGAAACCCAATAATTAATTTGGTTACTATATGTAGTAATTGTTTCATAACTTCCATCATTAGAACCTCCATCTATTACTATGAATTCGAAGTTTTTATAGTTCTGATGTATAACACTTAAAATAGTTCGTAGTAAACCATCATTATGATTGTAATTAATAGTAATAACAGAAAATTTAATTTCCATGATGCATTATTTTATTAGAGAGAAATTTAATTTTATTTGTATAAAATAATCTTTCCTCTTTCGTACTACCTATAGTAAATATCAGAAAACAATACACTAAAGTTGTTATAACGATGATTAAAACTAATCTTATGATAGATTCAGAGAGGAAAGATTGTATAATGATACCTGTTAATATTGGAATTGTAAATGATATGGAACAACGTAGTATTACATTTCTAAGATAGGATTTTAGAGAAATATTACATAATGCATTGGCGTAATACATAATAGAATATCCTCTGATTGCATATACAATTAAGGTAACAGCATATAAAGTGTAAGCTGGAGCATTAAAGAATTGGAATGCAATATAGGTAATAACAATAGGACAGAAGTTAAGAATTGAGAATATAACTTGGCAATTACGGATCTTACCTACAGAAAAAATTGCTTGAGGCAAGAATAATGTCAATTGTTCAATTAAATATGTAATGAATAATAGTCTGCAAAATATGACAGTATATGTTGGAGGATTCTTCAGCCACAAATTTAAAATATAAGATGTATCAATTAATAATGGAAGAAAACATATCGATGTACTCCAAAAGACAATTTTTGTTCCCCATATAGTAGCTTTTAACATTAACTCATTATTTTGGGCTCCAACACTTTTGGTAATAACAGGATTTATAGATTTTTTTATAGCCCCTCCCAATACACTTAGTTGACCATTTATTTGAGCTGAAATCCCTTGTGCAGCATTTGCAATTGTTCCATGAAAAATATTTAGAATTATATTCATACCATATTGAGATATCATTACAGACATTGTTCCTAATAAATTCCATCCTGCAAATGAGGTCATTTCTTTCATCAATTTCTTGTCGAAATATTTTTTAGGGGCGATGATACATTCTTCATAATGTGTATGGCAGTAAATCCGCATGATGGATAGTGTCACTAATGGTATGCATGCCATTAAAGATCCATAGACTATTAATTTATCAAATGTTGTATATACACATATGAAGGCAACAGATAGTTTGAGCATTGCTTCAAAAATACCTACGATAGCATAATACTTCATGTTCTCGTGAGTATTCATTGTTGCATCATAGGGAACGGTCATTATTGTAAACATAGTGCTGATGATCAGACTGCCATATACAACTTTTGCGGCAAAGATACGATCTTGTGGGATGTTTAATATGCCATTGAAAAAGAAGTAACCGACTATCAATAATGAAATGCCTATAATTATAGATATTCCAAAGTGAAGGATAAAACTGACATTGAAAATGCCTTTCTGTTTCTCCTTGTCTCCTTCCCCTTCGCTATAAGACATAAATCGTTGTGTTGCACTTGCCATTGCTGAATTAAGAAATCCGAGCATGGCAATAGCTCCACCTACGATATTGAAAATACCAAAATCGGAAGCTCCTAGTGAGTTTAGAATGAGCCGAGTAGTGTATAACGATATGAACATCGTTATACCCATTTTGGCATATAGGAATCCTGTATTTTTGATTACTCGATTAGCTGTGGACATTTATTATAATGTTAGATATTATGTATTGATGTTACTTTTCGTAACCATATCCGTATCCATATCCATATTTCTTACCATAGCCGTATTTGCCATACTTGCCGTATTTCCCATAACCATAGTAGTATCCATTTTTGCGCTGATCCATATTAATACCATTGATCAGGGTACAGAGGTTTGGCAACTTGTTTTCACGTTTCAGGTCATTGATCAGTTCATAGTCGCTCTTATGGGTATAATCAGCGCGGCAGACATAGACGCTCAGATCTGCTACACGGGCAATCAGCTGAGTATCAGTGACCATGCCGATCGGGGCAGTATCCAGCAGGACATAGTCAAAGGACTGTTTTAATTGCTCAATGGCTTCATCCAGCGTTTTCCGTGCCACCAGCTCCGTTGGATTGGGAGGAACAGTACCGCCCGGCAGGATAAAGAGGTTGGGGGAGATGGCAGAGGGCTGGCAGAGGCTCAGCAGATCGGTGTGCTTCGGATCGGCCAGGTATTGGGTAATCCCCCGTTCCTTATGAGAAATCTCAAAGACCTTGTTCAGACCGGGTTTACGGATATCCAGACCGACAATTACCACCTTCTTGCCCATAAAGGCAAAGCTGCAGGCCAGATTTCCGGCACTGAAACTCTTGCCTTCGCCGGAGGTGGTGGAGGTAAAGAGGATCACTTTCTGGCCTTCTCCCAGCATATACTGTACATTTGTACGGACAGAACGGAAGACTTCTTCCATCAGGCCGTTGCGGTTTTCCTGTACCACAATGGGATGTCCTTCCGTATCGGTCAGAGGAATATCTCCGACTACGGGGATATCGGTGATCTTCTCTACATCAGCCCGGCTTTCAATCTTGAAGCGGAGCAGGTTGCGAAGGAAGATGATCGCTACAGGAATACCTAGTCCAAGAAGGAAGGCCAGCATATAATATGTTTTTCCATTCGGCCCGACCATACCGCCGGCCAGAGGTTCTTCCACCATACGGCCATTGTTTGCCGTGGCAGCTAAGGTTATCGCGTTTTCCTCCCGTTTCTGAAGCAGCATCAGGTACAGACTAGCCTTGATTTCCTGCTGGCGGGAGATGCTGAGCAGTTCTTTTTCCTGCTGGGGGGCATTGCTGATCCGGTTAGCAAACTGGGCGGCTTCGCGGTTCAGGTCGTTGCGGGTGATTTCCAGTCCTTTCAGCACGCTTGCCACGGAGGTCTGGATATTCTTTCGGGTAGCTTCCAGGGAAGTATCCAGATTGACCACGGCCGGGTTGCTTTCGCTGGAAGTGCGGAGCAACCGTTTGCGTTCGGTCAGCATCTCGTTATACTGTCCGATCAGGGTGGACAGCCCGTTGTCGCTCAGTCCGATATTGGCCGGAATGATCTCCATCCGGTTCTCGGGACGCTCGATGTATTCTTTCAGGAATTCTACAAGACGGAGCTGGGTGGCATTCTCAGCCCGTTTCTGCTCATATTCGGCATTGCCTTGCAGAGCCAGCTGTGCATCACTGGTTAGGTCAGTCAGTCCCGCCTTCTGCTTATACTGGGCCAGTTCGCTTTCCGTAGTGCCCAGCTCGTGATTGATGATGCTGATGCGTTCATCAATAAATTCGGCCGTCCGGCTGGCTACCTCGTTCTTGTCATCGTTGGCATCGGCATTATACAGCGCTACCAGCGTATTCAGGAAATCCAGACCCCGGCCTACATGGGTATCGTTGTAGTTTAATTTCACAATGGTGGTCTGTTTGCTGGTTGGTTCGGTAGACAGATTTCCCTGACATACCTTGGCGGCTGAGGTAGGGGATACTATCTGCACCTGAATAGTACGTTCTTCCTGGATACTTGTACTATCTTTCGCGTTCAGCGTCAGGGTACCCACAGGAGTGACGAATACACCGGGCAGACGGTCAAAGGTCTTTTCAGTGGTGCCTTCCTTTCCATACTTTGCAGTAGCCTTGACTTTGCCGTCAGGCGTGCAGTCCAGCTGTAAACTCAGGGGGGCAGTCAGTTTTTCCGCTTCTTCCGGAGTCATCCAGACCTTAATGGGAGTATCATGCTTATAAAGTGGCAGGGCATAGCCGAAACTGCGGGGTTCTGCATAGCGGATGTTCAGTCCAAGTGTATTGACTACCTTTTTGATTAAGGTGCGGGAACGGAGAATTTCCATTTCATTGTCGAAATTACCGGCCATGCTCAGCATCCCGAGATCCTGCATGGTGGCAAGCGGACTGTTGGCACTGCCTTTCCCCTTGTCGTCCTGTTTGATCAGTACCGTGGCATTCACATTGTAAACCGGAGTCTGATAGCGCAGGTAGCCCCAGGCTCCGATCAGGCAGAGAATGAGGCAGGCCACAAACCAGGGCCAGTACATCAGGTATTCAAACAGAATCGCTTTATAGTCAATCGGCTTTTCGTCTTCAGCCGTAAAAAGGTCGTCGTATTTTTCGTTGCTCATGATAACTTTACTTTAGGATGGTGACTAACAGGCTGGCAATTGATACTAAAATGGAAGTGGCACTGATCCACAAGGTCGTACTGTTGCCGATATCGGAGTTGCGGGCAGCAGTTTTATTGGGACTGACATACAGAATGTCATTCTGCTGGAGATAGAAATAGGGGGAACGGATCAGATTGGCATCGTTCAGGTTCAGTTCCTGAATGTCGCGTCCTCCGTCTGCCGTTTCGCGGACAAGCTTTACATTGTCACGGACTCCATATACTGTCATATCTCCTGCCATAGCCAGCGCTTCCAGTACATTCACTTTTTCGTTGCTGACCGTAAAAGTTCCCGGACGATTGACTTCACCCAATACGGAGATCTTATAGTTCACCATGCGGACATTCACAATCGGGGTTTCCTTCAGGTAGGGGGCCAGCCGGTCGCGGAGCATGGCTTCGCATTCATTCTTGGTCATGCCGCTGATCTTTAATTTTCCCAGTACCGGGAAGTCAATTTCTCCCTCGTTGTTTACCAGATACTGCTGCAAAGATGGTTGGGAAGTCAGACTGGTGGAATTTTGGGACACGGTAGTGGGGATTGTCAGGTTAAAGGGAACACTGGCCTGGGGATCGGTGGTGCTGACGGTAATGGTCAGCAGATCCTTGGGCATGATCCGGGCGTCGTAGAGCGGAATTTCTCCGGCCGGTACATTGACTGTCGCAGAATTCTGCAAATAGGGCACCTTCTTATAAGAGGTACAGCCCGACAACAGGAAGGCTGCTGTCAGGAAGCAGAGAATGTTTGATTTGAATGTCATAATGATTTTAGGTTTCCTTTGATGTTACTAAGCCGTCGCGATTCCGGGGGCCGGAATCTGACTGACTTTCCGATTTTTTGCTGAATAGATTCATTGTTGACCACCACGCCCCGGGGGCCGGAACCGTGGTCACTTCCTCGTCCGGGGGCCAGAGCGAAAGGAAGCTATGTTTGGGGTGCGCTTCGCGGTTACCTCTCCCAACCGGGGACCGGGAAGAAGGGATAAAACCGGAATTTTTTGGCTGCAGATGCAATTGTTATTCACAATTGCGAGACAAAGGTAAACATTATGTTTTAATTTAAAAACAAAATTTCCAATATTTTTCAAAAACAACTATTAATTTTGTGTCGGACTTCTTAAGAAAAAGAATTTCAATGAGATTTAATGAAAATTTCAATTCGATTTCATTCTCAATTTTAACGAGTTTAAAGAATCTTAAAACCGGACATTTTTTTCATTTGGCCGGTAAAATATATTCACCAATGAGACAAAAAGAAGTAAAAAAAGAAAAACGGGAGCAAAAGACAGAGAGTGAGAAACCGAAAAGATGGCTGCGCCACACCCCTGAAGGGTATCAGTTTACGGAGGCCGAGTATGCACTGAATGCACTGGGGAATTTCCTGACCCTGATTGCCTGCGGGAAGATCAAGCTGAGCTGGTCGGACGAGATGCAGCTCAAGCGGCTGACCAAATATCTGGTCCGGATGCTCTTCAAGGGGCCCTGGAGAAGCGTACGGAAGAAGATCCTGGAAGATTAGGGCTCCGCGGACAGGCCGGAAATACCTGCCCGGAAAATAAAAAAAGGCTTCGGCGTTTCC
>ERZ791716.1387-NODE-1387-length-11509-cov-3.258425_pt1 | contig 11509 bp, 7 predicted proteins | sample MGYA00510049_ERZ791716 | MGnify/ENA primary metagenome ERZ791716 (study PRJEB30046, sample SAMN00715135) | human gut metagenome | study: EMG produced TPA metagenomics assembly of the A metagenome-wide association study of gut microbiota in type 2... | reverse complement strand
CCATGCGAACCGAACGCTCTCCCAGCTGAGCTATAGGCCCATATTTAGGGGCGTGACGCGGTTGGGCGACCAACCGACATACTCCCCATTCTAATGCCCACAACTCTGTGGGGCACAAAAGCGATACGCTTGCACTCCCAACTGAGCTATAGGCCCATGTGATGACCCTGTAAGTGTAACTCTGTTCGGGCGATTTGTCAAGTATTTTGGGCAGGGCCAAAAGCCTGGCTCATCAGCGGTTGCCTAGCTGCCAGAAAGCAACAGCGCTGGCAGCGGCAACATTCAGGGAATCCACGCCGTGGGACATAGGAATCTTTACGGTGTAGTCACAGGCGGCAATGGTGCTGTGGGCAAGGCCGTCACCCTCTGTGCCCAGCACGATGGCAAGCTTCGGCTCAGCGGAAAGAGCGCTGTCGTCAATGCTTACGGAGCGGTCGCTCAGAGCCATGGCAGCAGTCTTGAAGCCAAGACTGTGCAACTGAGCAATGCCGTTTTCCGGCCAGTCGGCAGGACAGGTGCCAATCTGCGCCCAGGGCACCTGAAACACGGTGCCCATGCTCACACGCACGGCACGGCGGCACAGCGGGTCGCAGCAGGAAGGAGTAACGAGCACGGCATCCATGTTCAGTGCAGCGGCGCTGCGGAAGATCGCTCCCACATTGGTGGAGTCCACAATGCCCTCCAGAACGGCCACCCGGCGGGCATTGCGGCAGACCTCTTCCACGCTGCGCGGCAGCGGGCGGCGGAGGGCGCACAGCACGCCGCGGGTCAGTACGAAGCCGGTCAGGCTGGCAAGGGTCTCACGGTCGGCTGTGTACACCGGGGCATCACCGCAGAGGGTCAGGATAACGGCAGCCGGGCCGGTGATCTGTTTGCGCTCCATGAGCAGGGAGAGCGGGGTGTATCCGGCATCCAGCGCACGGGTGATCACCTTGGGGCTTTCGGCAATAAAGATGCCTTTATCCGGCTCCAGACGATTGCGCAGCTGCGCTTGCGTCAGGCGGGCATAGACATCCAGCTCCGGTGCGGAAAGGTCTGTGATCTCGACAATATTCGGCATAAGGAAGTTCTCCTTTGGAAAAGCTTTTTTCTTATTCTAACACAACCTGTGAGGGAATGCAAAGTGCGGGCCGGGCACGGCCGTATTTTTGGCTCTGGCAGGACGCAGGGATATACATGCATGACATGTAAAATTGATATGAACCAAGCTGTAAAAATATATTATAATAGGGTGCGAAAAGAGGGGAAAAGGTAATATGAAAACAAAACATCATGGGCAGATGTCGGAGTCCTTCCTGACGGCGGTGTTCCTTTCGCTTTCGGGCGGGCTGCAGGATGCCTATACGTATCTGTTCCGCGGCAAGGTGTTTGCAAATGCACAGACCGGCAACATCGTGCTGCTGAGTGCCAACATCATGGATGGTCAGTGGGATCGGGTGCTACACTATCTGGTTCCTCTGTGTGCTTTTGCGCTGGGCGTACTGGTGGCAGAAAAGATGCGGGAGTGCTTTCGTGACATGCAGCGGCTTCACTGGCGGCAGCTGGTGGTGCTGGGCGAAGTGCTTCTGCTGTTCGTTGTAGGTTTTTTACCGCAGGAGCAGAATCTGCTGGCAAACGCCATCGTTTCCTTCTCCTGCGCGATGCAGGTGCAGGCGTTCCGCAAGGTGAACGGCTATGCATTTGCCAGCACTATGTGCATTGGTGACCTGCGCAGCGGTGTGGAAGCATTCTGCATCTGGCGCAAGACCCATGAGCCGAAAGCTAAGGACCGGATGATGCGTTATTTTGGCATCATCCTGCTGTTCGCGGTGGGTGCCGGTATTGGAAGCGTGGGCGCAGCGCGGCTGGCAGAAAAGACCATCTGGATCTCCTGCGGGCTGCTGCTGGTAAGCTTTGCACTCATGTTCATCCGGGAAGAAATCAAAGAAAACCCTGCGATCGAAAAGGATCTGGCTGAGATCCGGCAGGAGACACAGGAGATCGACCGGACTCTCAAGCAGGAACTGAAGGAAGAGCGCGAGGAACTGCATGAGGAATTACACGAGAAATTGAGATAAAGCACCGGACATCAAAAAAGGAGCCGCTGCGTGATGCAGCGACTCCTTTTGCTTGCAGAGAAAGGAAATTACTCAGAACGCAGGGCGGTGACGGGGTTGCACTTGGCTGCGCTGCGGGCGGGAATCAGGCCGCCAAGGATCGTGAGCAGGGTAGCCAGAACGATCAGGATCAGTGCAGCCTTGGGCGGCAGCACAGCGGTGACGCTGGTGGTTCCTGCAATGGAGTGGATGAGCATGTTGCCGGGGACCAGTAGCAGCAGGCACAGGCCCACGCCGATCACGCCGGAGCACATTCCGATAATGAAGGTTTCGGCATTGAACACCTCGGAGACATTGTGCTTGGATGCACCGATGGCACGCAGAATACCGATCTCCTTGCGGCGTTCCAACACGCTGATATAGGTGATGACACCGATCATGATGGAAGAAACCACCAGCGAGATGGCAACAAAGGCCACCAGCACATTGCTGACCATATCCACGATCCTGGTCACGGCGCTCATCAGGGTGCCGACCGTATCCGAGAATACGATCACCTTGTCCTCTTCTCCCTGCGCACGCATGGCGGCGTTGTAGGCGTTCAGGCTGTCCACGATGCGGTTCTTGGCCTCAAAGCTCTTGGGGTAGATCCAGATGCTGCCGGGCTTGGCATAATCCGAATAGCCCAGTGCACCAAGAACACTGCCGTAGGAGGTGGTGCTGGACTGCAGGTTCATCTTGACCAGATCCACAAGGTCGTCGGTGCTCATGTTCACCTGCACGGCACTCTGGAACACAGTGGGGTCGATCTTCAGGGCATCTTCCACCTGACTGCTGAGCTGAGCGATATTGTTCTGGATGGCGGACTGGATCTGCTGGCTGAACTGAGTGGTCAGCTGGGTCATCAGCTGCTGCATCACGGTGCTCATCTGGGTCTGAATGGCAGCGGTAAGTTTGGTCTGCAGAACTTCGCCCAGCTTCTGGCTCAGCTGTTCCGAGTAGCTTTGCAGATAGCTCGTCATGATGCCCTGCAGGTTCTGCTGAAGTGAAGCGGTGAACTGCTCCTGCAGGCCGGTGGTGTCCAGCAGGTCGCCCATGGATTCGGACAGAAGCTGTTTGAACTGGTCGCTCTCCATATAGGAAGAGAAACCGATCTTATCCAGATTCAAGATGCCGTTGCCGATGATATAGCGCTTATAGCCATTCATGATCTTCTTCATCAGGCTCTGCAGCGCATCCTCCGAGACGGACAGGTCCATATCGGCAAACAACTGGCTCAGATCCAGCGCGTCCATGTCCGGCAGCTCCACATCGCTCATGTCGATGTCGCTCAGGTCCAGATCGCTCAGATCCAGCTGGAATGCGGACGGATCAAGAATGGAGGAAACGTCAAAGCTGCCATCCTGCAGATCAAATGCACCGCTCAGGTCGAACTGCAGCTTGCTTGCATCGAACTGGAAGGAATCCTTCAGCATATCGGTATCCACCGAGAACAGGGAAGAAATGTCAAGATCGGTTTTACGCTGGTCGGCATCAAAGCGCTCGCCGGTCAGCACGTTCACTTCCGGGTCGGCAAGCTGCTGCTTTACCACTTCACTTTCGGCCGCATGGTCGATGGCGTAGTTGGTGAGTGCATGGGTATAGGCAACGCCTATGGGCAGAATGGTGGAGCTGGCATCTGCGCGGGGCTGCACCACGCCCACGATGGTCAGATCCGGACTGTTTTCCACAAGCTGCTCCACATACGCTTCATCGTCGGAGCGGTTGCGCCAGATCTGGCGTTCTTCGTCATAAACGTAATAGTCTGAGTTGGTAACGATCTTATATTTCAGGCCCACAAAGGTATCGTAGGGGTAGGTGCCGTAGCCGGTGGGAGCCTGTGTGTTCTTGTTTTTTGCGTACTCCTGCAGAAAACGCATCATCACGCTGTCGTCCTCAATGCCCAGAATATAAAGAGCGTAGTCGCTGATGCTGCCATCCGAATTCAGCACAAGAACGGCCTCGTTGTAGCTTTCCGGCCAGCGGCCTGCCTTGACATCGTACTGATCTTCGTACAGCGAAGGCTCTTCGGCCATCTCGGTAAACACGCTCTGGTTGGTCATGGAAGAGACGATGCCGGCGGCAGAGGTGGTGTTGTTCAGCGCAGAAAGGCTGCTGTCCGGGAAGATCTGGCGCACGGTGCCGTCCTTGTTCTGGCGGTAGATCAGCGGTACGGTGCCGTAGGTATACTCGATGGAAGCAGCATCCTCCGAGATGGTGCACTCGCTGCTGTCCAGATATTTTTTCAGGGAAGCAAGGTCATTGACAGAGGAATTATCCTCGGTCAGCTGGCTCAGCAATTCACGCACCGTGACCATGCCCTCCGGGGTGGAAGAAGCGCTGGTGGTGCCCACATTGGTGTTGTCGGCAACGGCACTGGTGTAGCTTTCCGGGTCCAGCAGGGCGGCAAGGTCCACGCCGGTGGTCGAGAGCTGCAGCGGATATTCCGAAAGGGTGGAGCGTTCCATCTCCTGGATATAATTGCTCACACCGGCCGAGAGCGAAAGGATGAGCGCAATGCCGATGATGCCGATGGAGCCGGCAAACGCGGTGAGCAGGGTGCGGGTCTTTTTGGTGAGCAGGTTGTTGAAGCTCAGCGCGAGAGCGGTGAGCGGCGACATGGAAGAACGGCCCAGATTTTTGTGCACCGGCGGCACCTGAGCGGAATCATCCGGCGTAAACGGTGCGGTGTCCGATTGGATCACGCCGTCCCGCAGGCGGACGATGCGGGTAGCATACTGCTCTGCAAGCTCCGGGTTATGGGTGACCATGACCACAAGGCGGTCTTTGGCCACCTCCTTCAGCAGCTCCATCACCTGAATGCTGGTGTCGCTGTCCAGTGCGCCAGTCGGCTCGTCGGCCAGCAGGATATCGGGGTTGTTGACCAGTGCGCGGGCAATGGCCACACGCTGCATCTGGCCGCCGGACATTTCGCTGGGGTGCTTGTGCAGCTGGTCGCCCAGACCTACCTGCTCCAGCGCCTTGGTGGCCCGGCTGCGGCGCTCGGCACCGGAAATGCCGGAGATGGTCAGCGCCAGCTCCACATTGGAAAGCACTGTCTGGTGCGGGATGAGGTTATAGCTCTGGAACACAAAGCCAATGGTGTGGTTGCGGTAAGAGTCCCAGTCGCGGTCGGTATATTTTTTGGTGGAGATGCCGTTGATGATCAGATCACCGCTGTCGTAGCGGTCCAGACCGCCAATGACGTTCAGCAGGGTGGTCTTACCGGAACCGCTGGGGCCGAGAATGGCGACGAATTCGTTGTCCCGCAGGTTCAGGCTGACATCATCCAGTGCTTTCTGCACCAGATCGCCGGTCTTGTATTCTTTCTTGATGTGGTTGAGTTGGAGCATGTGTGAGCCTTTCCGGCGCATCCTCGCAGGAACGCTGCCGCTATACATTATAATAAACTGCCCGGATACAGGACCCGCAGCAAGGCGTTATACACTTCTATTTTACCGGAACAATATGAAAAAACTGTGTATATTTCAACGTAAATTTTGACCGGACCGGTATTTTTGGCTTTTGAGGCAGAAAAACAGGAAAATAAAGGGAAAATTGACGTGGAGGTTGAATTTGCGTCGCCGTCGTGCTATTTTAATAGCGGAAGATCCTGATAAAACGGAAAAACATCACGAAAGCAGAATTACACTGCCAATACGACGCAAAAAATCTGCGATCAAACGCAAGCACAAAATAAAATGTGCCGCGGAACAGAAAAACACGACAAAAAAATGCAACGAATGTGATTTTGATGTTTTTAGACGCTTTTTCAGGATTGAACCAGCCCTCCTTGCTCTTTAAAATAAGATAAGAAAAACAAGGAATGCCTTAAAAATGTCGCAGGACCTTGTAGCAAGGGAGGAAAAATTATGGAACGTACATTTTCACCTATGATCCGTCAGTTTTCGGCAATCGACGGGTTGCAGAAAGCATATACGCTGGTATACTCAATGGATACAGGCAACGAAGACGGCTGCTGCCTGACGCTTTGCCGTACCGGGAACCGGCAGTACATGCAAAGCTGCTACATTGCAGCTGCACCAGAGTTCTGCTACCGGATCCTGCGCTATCTGTGTGAGAATGGTGTCCAGCCGGAGATCTGGCAGGATGTGGTAGAAGAACTGACCGATACAGAATAGCTCAGGCAGAAAGGCGGCGCGTTGCGTGGAGAGTGAGCACACAGCAAAAACGCTGCAGATCGCCCTTGGAAGCTACGACCGCAAGGAACTGCGGGTGGAAAAGAACTACCTGCAGGAGCAAAGCCCTGCGTTGGAGTGCACCTGCTTCCAGAACGGCGGCCGTCTGCTGGAACAGCTGCGTCAGGGCCGTCAGTTTGATGTTGTGATCCTCTGCAGCCAGCTGGAAGATATGAGCGGGCTGGAGTTTTTAATGAATATCCGCAGCATGGATCCCAAACCGAATGTTGTTCTGTTTGATGAGGGCAGGCGGCAGAATACGAGTGCCATCTGTCTGGAATCGGGCGATGGGTTCTGCTATGTGGGCCATGCCGAACTGAAGAACCTGCTGTGGGAGCTGTACCGCCTGCCGGGACGGCAGAGCCAGCGCATAGAACGCAAGTGTCAGGAACTGTACGAGGGATGGGGCATCCAGCTGCCGGACGTGAACTGCAACTATCTTTCCTGTGCGGTGGGCGTGGTGTACGGCACCAGCCAGAAGCTGGCCATCCGCAAGGAGATCCTGCAGGCGGTGAGCGAGCAGTACGATGTGTCGGTCTCTGCTGTGGACAGCGGCATCCGGCGTATGATCGACCAGCTGGAAGCAAAGCCCTCGGTCAAGTGGCTGCGCTTCAAGGAAGAAAGCGGATTTGCGGACGAGAAACCTACCACTGGTAAACTGATCTACACTGTCAAGAATTATCTTCAGCGTCAGAAGGACGACTGAGCATAAAACACAGGAGGCGCAAGGGTATGGAGCAGATGCGGCAGAACGAGGCGGGTGCACTGACCGCGCAGGCGGTCCCGCAGAAGGATGTGGAACAGGCATGCTTCCATGCACTGGGTCTGATCGGACGCAATTGCGAATATCTGGACCAGCACCTTGCGCATGTGGGTGCCGACCAGCAGACCCGACAGGCGGTGAACGATATCAGCGCTGCGGCGGCAAGGCTGGACCGCACTGTGAACGAAGTGATGTCGCTGCTGGATTTTCTGCGCACCGAGGAAGACCCGCGGCTCTATCCGCTAGACCTGTGCCAGCTGCTGCAGCAGGTCGCCGCACAGGCCGATATGGTGCAGGCGCAGCTTGGGGTGGAACTGACGCTGGACTATGGCGGCTGGACAGCCTGCCGGATCATGGCGGACCGCAGTGATGCAGAACTGCTGTGCCTGCATCTGCTCTCGAATGCCTTGCGAGCCTGCAGTGCGGGCGGCAAAGTGCGGCTGATGCTGCGCCGCAGCGAAAGCTTCTGGCAGCTGACGGTGATGGATAATGGCTGGGGCCTGCCGGAAGCAGGCGAGGATACATGGCTGGAGAACCGGCGCTGCTTTCTGGGCGGCGCAAAGCTGGGCCTGCTGCTCTGCCGCGAGTGCTGCCGCCGCATGGGCTGGGGGCTGAGCGTGGAGTGTGCCCCGGAAAAGGGCACCCAGGCCGTGGTCACGGTGCCGCTGTACACGGACGATGGGCGGGCACCGGAGGTGGAGCTGCATGCCGGAGCCGACCTTGCGTCCGAGCAGCATCAGTACCAGCTGCGCAATATGCTGGTGCGGGAGCTGCGTACCATGCCGGAGCGCGGCGACCCGGACGAGCTGTGATGCATGCTGCATGATTGCATTATAATAATGAAAAAGGACTGCTGCGGGGGAGATGCTCCTGTGCGGCAGTCCTTTTTTGTTGGCAAAGGTTAAAAAACTTTGCCGAGACACCGGTGCAGCCGCATAAAAAGCGACAAGTTCACAAAATGTTTAACTTTTTGAGCGGAAAATACTATTTTTTCTGTGTAAAATAAAGGACGCTGATTGATTGTGCCGCAAAATTGGATTATAATACATTTGTATGCGAATTGACAAAATGATTCGTTAACAAACTAATTTTTGGCAAAGAAATTGATTTTGCCGTCCACCGGGGGCTTTGCCTCCGGCATTTGTCCTTAGGAGGAAAACAACGTGAGAGTAGGTCTTGACATCGGCAGTACCACCATCAAGTGTGTGGTGCTGGATGAACATGATACGCTGCTGTATTCTACATACGAACGGCATTACAGCCATATTCTGGAAAAGGCGCAGGAGCTGCTGCGCCGCATCGATGCCGAGCAGTTGCACGGTCAGAAGGCGCTGCTGAGTATTTCCGGTTCGGCGGGCATGGGTCTGGCCGACAGCTGCGGCGTGCCCTTTGTGCAGGAGGTGTTCTCCACCCGCGTGGCGGTCAAGCGCTTTGTGCCTGCCACCGACTGCGTGATCGAGCTGGGCGGTGAGGATGCCAAGATCCTGTTTCTGACCAACGGTACCGAGGTGCGCATGAACGGCAGCTGTGCCGGCGGCACCGGTGCCTTCATCGACCAGATGGCCACCCTGCTGAAAATGGGTGCCGACGAGATGAACAAGGCAGCAGAGAATGCACAGCGCACCTACACCATTGCGTCCCGCTGCGGCGTGTTTGCCAAGAGCGACGTGCAGCCCCTGATCAATCAGGGTGCCCGCACTGAGGACATTGCTGCCAGCATTTATAAGGCTGTGGTCAACCAGACCATTGCAGGCCTTGCACAGGGCCGTCCCATCAAGGGCAATATCCTGTATCTGGGCGGCCCGCTCACCTTCAGCAGCGTGCTGCGCAAGAGCTTTGACGAAGCGCTGAACGTGACCGGCACCTGCCCGGAGAACAGCCTGCTGTATGTGGCACTGGGCGCTGCCCTCTATGCCGACAAGGCTTTTGTTCTGTCCGAGGTGGCCGATGCGCTGGATCAGTATGCTGCCACTGCCACCTACGCCAGCGAGCCGCCACTGTTCGCCAGCAAGGAGGAATACGAGGCCTTCCACGCCCGCCACATGTCCCACAGTGTGCCGCGTGTGCCGTTCAGCGCGCAGTGCGGCCCGGTGCATATCGGCATCGACTCCGGCTCCACCACCGTCAAGCTGGTGGTGGTGGACGAGAAGAGCCAGATCCTTTACACCAACTATCAACCGAACCTTGGCAACCCGCTGCCCCTCATCCGGGAACAGCTGCTGAAAATTTACAAGGAGCACCCGGGCCTGCAGGTGGCCAGCGTGACCACCACCGGCTACGGCGAAGAGCTGGTGAAGAACGCATTCCGCTGCGATTACGGTCTGGTGGAAACGGTGGCTCACTTTACCGCTGCAAAATACTTTATGCCGGATGTGGATTTCATCATCGACATCGGCGGTCAGGATATGAAGTGCTTTAAGATCGAAGATGGTGCCATCAGCAACATCTTCCTGAACGAGGCCTGCTCCTCCGGCTGCGGCAGCTTTTTGCAGACCTTTGCACAGGCACTGGGCTATGACGTGAAGGAATTTGCAAGCCTTGGCCTGTTTGCAGACCGCCCGGTGGATCTGGGCAGCCGCTGCACCGTGTTCATGAACAGCTCGGTCAAGCAGGCCCAGAAGGACGGCGCAAGCATCGAGAACATCTCGGCTGGTCTGTCCATCAGCGTGGTCAAGAACGCACTGTACAAGGTCATCCGCGCATCCAGTCCGGAAGAGCTGGGCCGCAAGATCGTGGTGCAGGGCGGTACCTTTTATAATGAAGCCGTGCTCCGCGCCTTTGAAAAAGAGATGGGCGTGGAGGTCATCCGCCCGGACATTGCCGGCTTGATGGGCGCTTACGGTGCGGCTCTGTTCGGCCTGCGCCAGAGCAGCAAGGCCCACCGTACCGCCTCCGGCATGATGAGCCGGCAGGAGCTGGAAGCCTTTGAACAGAAGGTGGTCAGCGTCAAGTGCGGCGGCTGCGGCAACCACTGCCAGCTCACCGTCAACACCTTTGCGGATGGCCGCAAGTACATCTCCGGCAACCGCTGCGATAAGCCCGTGACCGGCAAGAGTGCCGACGACAGCCTGAACCTCTACGCCTACAAGCAGCAGCTTCTGGCCGAGTACAAGCCGGTGGCCGGCAAGCGCGGCTCCATCGGCATCCCGCTGTGTCTGGGCTTCTACGAGCTGCTGCCCTTCTGGTGGGCCTTCTGGACAAAGCTTGGCTTTGCCGTGCACACCAGCCCGGTGTCCAGCCGCGGGCTGTATCTGGCCGGACAGGCTACCATCCCCAGCGATACCGCCTGCTTCCCGGCAAAGCTGAGCCACGGCCACATCAAGGCCCTGAGCCAGATGCAGCTGGACGCCATCTTCTACCCCTGCCTGACCTACAATGTGGACGAGGGACTGGGCGACAACCACTATAACTGCCCGGTGGTGGCCTACTACCCCGAGGTTCTGGCAGGCAACTGCCCGGAACTGGAGGGCACCAAGTTCATCTATGACTATGTGGGCATCCACCGCCCGAAGGACTTTGTGCACAAGATGGCAAAGAACATCCTGCCCAAGTACTTTGGCGGCATCTCTGAAAAAGAAGTGCAGGCCGCAGCGGATGCCGCCTATGCGGAATACGAGTCCCACATGGCAAAGATCCGCGTGAAGGGCAGCGAGATCATCGATGAAGCCCGCCGTCAGGGCAAGCGCATCATCGTGCTGGCAGGCCGCCCCTACCATGTGGACCCCGAGGTGAACCACGGCATCGACCGCCTCATCACCCGCCACGGTGCTGCCGTTGTTACCGAGGACAGCATTTCCAACCGGGTGCAGAAGTTCCCCACCAGTGTACTGAACCAGTGGACCTACCACAGCCGCCTGTATGCCGCCGCCAAGTACTGCACCACCCAGAAGGATATGGATCTGGTGCAGCTGGTGTCCTTTGGCTGCGGCGTGGATGCCATCACCACCGACGAGACCCGCGAAATTCTGCAGGAGGGCAGCAAGCTCTACACCCAGCTCAAGATCGACGAGATCACCAATCTGGGTGCCGTGAATATCCGCCTGCGCAGTCTGTTCGCCGCTCTGGACGAGCGCGACGAGGTGGCCGCAGAAAAGGCAAAATAAAATAGAAATATCGCAAAAGGCTTTTTAAAAAAGCAACATAGGAGGAACCTATGGAATACAATTACCCCAAATTTACCCAGGAGATGAAGAAGACCCACACCATCCTCATCCCCAACATGGCCATTACCCAGTTCCGCCTGCTGGAGTACGCCCTGCGTTACGACGGCTACAAGTGCGAAATTCTGGGCAACTGCGGCAGTGCCGTGGCACAGCTGGGCCTGAAATACGTCCACAATGACACCTGCTATCCGGCTCTGCTGGTCATCGGTCAGTTTCTGGATGCGCTGAACAGCGGTAAGTATGATCTGGAGCATACTGCGCTGCTCATCACCCAGACCGGCGGTGGCTGGCGGGCCCCCCACCACAACT
>ERZ791716.1385-NODE-1385-length-11548-cov-2.593579_pt1 | contig 11548 bp, 9 predicted proteins | sample MGYA00510049_ERZ791716 | MGnify/ENA primary metagenome ERZ791716 (study PRJEB30046, sample SAMN00715135) | human gut metagenome | study: EMG produced TPA metagenomics assembly of the A metagenome-wide association study of gut microbiota in type 2... | reverse complement strand
TTTCATACATTTTATTTCCCAGTGTACTGAGTTCTACTCCGGATCTTCCCGACTTTTTCACAATCTGTACGACGTAGCTGTCGATATTTTCCTTCAGATCCTGATCCTCTCTTAAAGTAACCGACACAATATTTCCATGTTTTACCATCTGGATTCTTGTGAATTCCTCCAGAAACTTGGACAGCATATTATACCCGTAGCTCCGCACATCAAAGTCCGGGTAAAGACTGACCAGACGGCTTCCTACTTCACCGAGTCCGGTTGGCTTATTGATATCCTGATTCTCAATGATCATCTTAATGATCGCATCTTCAATCTTCTCTTTACTTCGTCTGTCATGTGTTGTCTCGCTCTTCGATGTTCCCGGATTCTGCTCGCTCATCAGATTTTCCAGAATCGTAAACTTATCACACGCTTTCCTGAATGGCTCCGGAGTCTTATTTTCTCCCATGCCAATAACCATCTTTCCGCTCTCTCTAAGACGGCTGACGAGTCTTGTAAAGTCGCTGTCACTGGATACAATGCAAAATCCATCCACATCATTCGTATACAGGATATCCATCGCATCAATGATCATAGCTGAATCGGTAGAATTCTTTCCTTGTGTATAACTAAACTGCTGGATCGGAGTGATAGAGTTCTGCAAAAGTTCTTCCTTCCACCCCGCGCTGTTCGGACGGGTCCAGTCTCCGTAGATCCTTTTATATGTTACATTTCCATATTTCGACAGTTCATCTAAGATCGGTTTAATATATTTTGCGGACACATTATCCGCATCAATTAAAAGCGCGAATCTTTCTTCCATTCTCTGTATACCTCCCCACTCATATTTTTCCACGTAAATGTTCCCTTTTCATAAACCATATAGCTGTGGGAAGAACCTTCTTTCGGAATCGAAACCGATCCCGGGTTCAGATACATATACTCATTTCCGTTCTCATCCGCTATTTTCTCACAGGCAGGCACATGCGTATGCCCGTTCAGCAAAATATCTCCGTTCTTCAGCGGAGGCATACACTGAGGATTGTGCACATGTCCGTGGGATGCAAAAACCACGCCTGTATCCTCAAGCTGCAGTACACAATAATCTGCCATGACCGGAAACTCTAAAACCATCTGGTCTACATCGGCTTCACAGTTTCCCCTCACACAGAGCAGTTCCTCCTTGACTTCATTCAACATCCGTATCACTTCTTTCGGGGCGTAGCCTTTCGGCAGATCATTGCGGGGTCCATGATATAAAAGATCTCCTAAAAGAAGGAGTCTGTCCGCTTTTTCTCTTCGATACGCCTCAAGCATCTGTCCACAATACACAGCCGAACCATGTATATCTGACGCGATCATCCACTTCATACTTTTTCTCCACATATTTAGATTTGACAGGTTTTAAACTATGCAAAATATCTCTCCTGTCCTTTTATTTTTATCATTTTAACATAATGCTTCTGTTTTTGTAAATCCGCCCTCCTGACAGGCTGCTATATCACAAACACCGCAAAAGACCCGAGCATTTTACGAAATTTTCTTTTATGCACAGCCGGTCATAATCTCCACAAACGGTATGCCTGCTCAACTGCCGCTTCCATATTTGCCTCCGCATTTTCCCGCTTCATTGCCGCTTCAAGAGAAACCGCCTCTCTTAATATCGGAAAGAATGCATCGATCCCCTGCTCATTGCATGCTCCGGCGTCACGCGCAGCAGCCCCGGCAAATGCAATGACCGGTTTTCCATATTTCTTCGCAATCTTTGCAATCCCGATCGGCGCTTTTCCCATAGCGGTCTGTCCGTCCATACGCCCTTCCCCGGTAATCACAAGATCAGCCTTTGCAATTTCCTGCTCCAAGCCTGTTTCTTTTATTACAATCTGGATACCGGATTCCAACTGTGCATCCATAAATGTAAGAAATGCAAATCCCAAACCGCCTGCCGCCCCCGTACCCGGATACATAGAATCTGCTTTCGGAATCTTTTTCTTCACCAAAGACGCATAAGAAAAGAGAAGACGATCTAACCTTTCGGTCATCTCTTCATCCGCGCCTTTCTGCGGACCGTACACAGCGCTTGCTCCTGTCTCTCCGCACAATACGTTCGTTACGTCACAGGCAATCTTGAATTTACATTCCGCAAGTTCAGGGATCACGTTATCATCTGTAATCTCCGCCAGTTCTTCCAGACCCCTTGCCCCAATCGGAATCTGTTCCCCGTTTTCCTTCAGCAGGCCAAAACCCAAAGCCTGAAGCATTCCTGCTCCCCCGTCGTTTGTCGCGCTTCCTCCGATCCCGACAATAAATTTTCTGCATCCGTTTCGCACAGCGTCTTTTATCACTTCTCCCACACCGTAAGTTGTCGTATACAACGGATTTCGTTCTTCCTCTGAAAGAAGAGTCAGCCCTGCCGCTTTCGCAATCTCAATGACCGCTGTTTTCTCTTCTGTTTTCTCTCCTGTTTTTCCATCTGTATTCTCGATCACACCATACTCGCACACAACCGTTTTTCCGATCGGTCCGGTTACAGAAACTTTCCGTATCGTTCCGTTCATACCGGACACCAACGCTTCCACTGTCCCCTCGCCTCCGTCTGCCAGCGGTCTGACATGCACTTTTGCTTCAGGATCAACTTTATGAATTCCCTTTGCGGCGGCTTTTCCCGCCTGTACCGAAGTAGTACTCCCTTTAAACGAATCAATCGCCGCCACAATTTCCATAAATCCATCCATTCCTTTCACTTTACTCAGACAGAAAACATTATAAAAATGTTTCCCCGCACTTGTTTGTCATCATATAAATACCTTCAATGTACACAGCGTATCATTTCTTTTTTTACATTTCAATAACTTTGCACGACCGATTCCTAAAGAATGATCCGGCAACACTATCACCATGAAAGGATGTGTTACTATTCCCACTCCAAAACGACAGTATACTACTGACGATATTTATAAATTACCAGATTTCATAAGAGTAACTCTATTTGATGGGGAAATATTGACGAATGATTGGACAAATCTGATTATAGACGAAGAGGTCTTTAAGAATCTCCCTTCTGAAGATCACCACAAAACGTACCGACTTTCTATAGTAAAATCTGAATAGCCCTTGTATCGCTCTGATGGATATACTATATTAAAGACATAAAAGGAACAACCGCCCACAAGGGGGTTGACCTCGACAAGATTGTAATAGAATCACCACCCTGAAACCGGTCAAAGTTTAGAGGGTGGTTTTCTATGCCTTAAAGCACTATCTGATAAACGTAAATACGAATGTCAGCAATGCCAGAATGAACATTCCAAAGTTTGGGATTGATGGCACTAACGAAAAGATTCACCTCGGAAAGTTGATGGGCAAGGACTTCATAATAACGTCCTTTTAGGTCTAAGTTTTTTTGGGGGCGGTACAATTTCTGATAGATGTTCTTTTTATCGTTATTTATACTATTCTATCATTGTATTTTCTTTGGCTTCTAAAATACTTTCACACATATATAAAAGCGATTTATATTTGTTGCCAACAATGTATTGTATTGTTGATATAAACCATAAAATAGTAGCCAAACCAATTATTAAGATAAATATCACTGCATATTCATCAAAACGAATCTCACTTTCTGCCATCTCCTGCATGATTTGATTTTCCGATAATGTGCCAAATACTATTCCTAATATTGAAATAAATACAGAGCCACAGCTTATGATTATCGCTACGACAGGAATTGCTTCACTCCATATATTTCTTTGTGGAATTTTCTTTTGACATAACGCTTTGGTAACTCTTAATTCTTCTTTTCCCCAAGTTTTTAAATCTTTATATATCTTCAGGTATTTCCAGTCCAAAAATATTAGCCAACTTGCCGTTTTTAAAGAGGACCATTTTTTTAAATCATAAAATTCTAAATTATTCTCTTTAAATTCTTTTGATAAACCGCTCCTATAAATTACGACTAGAAAAATACCTCCTAAAAGAATTACAGAACCTATTTCCATTTTCATCGACTCCTTTCGGAAACAGTATGACCTAAATTAATGACCTTCAAAAATCATTAATTTCTGCATAATAAAAATTCTCGTTTTAAAATTCGTCTTGAAAGAAGTCTCATTCTACATTATAGTATTTACAGAAGGAAACTTCTTAGTTGAAGTACTCGGTAGTCTTGATGGAATTACGAGTACTTCTTATTTTTTAGTTCTTCGTCGATTTTTTCATTAAGCCATTCGGATTTTGTTTTTCCTTGTTCAGATATTTTTTTCTCAAATCTCAACATTTTTTCTCTATCCACAGCAACACTAAATGTTTTTTGTTTCTCGCGTCTGGCTTTCATGTAATCGGCTCTACTTTTCTCCGCGATTCTTCTCACCTCCATATGTTACGCGTTACGCATAATATATTATTGTTACGCGTAATTGTCAAGAGGCTTTCCAAAAATTTTTTCCACCCTACCTATGGAATTAAAAAAGGGACGATGTTACTCACCCTCTGAATTATTGTTTTTCGGTGTCTCCAGCAAACAAGCAATACTGACCAGGATTAACAGCACAGCCGCCAATGCGGAGGCTGATGCCACCATCATCCAGTTTACGTCATCAAGAACCGCCGCATGTTCTTTCGTTGTCGCCGACAAAAGATCTGCTTTTAACTACACCTTATCCTTTCTTTACAACCGCCCTTTTCTCAGCCCTTGCTTTTACAAGCACTATCTTTGCGCCGTTACTTTCCGAGGTCAGCTCTTTAAACCGCTCTTCTGTCAGTTTCAGTTCATCTCCAACTGTGACTTTCCTCTTCAGCTACTTGTCATAATAACTTTTAACGCATACTGCTTTCATGGCATTTCCTACTTTCTGAATATAAAAATACCACCAACCAAACTGGCTGATGGTGAATCGTCGATATTTACAAAATAAGAAGTTACTCGGCAGGCGTCGCCTCTCCTGCATCTCTTTTGACCCAATGGGTGCGTGGTTGCAACGAATTTTACCACCTCGAACAACTTCTTATTTATTGTATCTAAAGTATATAGTATTTATTCCTTTTTGTAAAGGATTTCTTTATTTCTGAGGTAATTCTGTAAACGTTTTTCACTTATTTCCCAACAAGATATAACCGAATTTTTATATCCAGCATTATCTTACGATGCGCAAATTCGCAACACCATTTGAGCATATTCCTCTTTTGTTTTTATCCTTTTAACCACAAGCCCTGTATTTTTATGTTTATCTTTAATAATAAAATCCGGGGCAGATATGATATCATTCAAATAATCTGTAACTTCTTTATATACTTCTGGGTGTCTATCCAAAATATGCTGAAGCTGATTATCTGTAATAATAACTTCATCCGTTACGATATCTTCGGTTATACAACTATATATGCTTTTATTAATTCTACCAATGGTATGCACTTTTGATACCTCTTTTACATTAGATGCTGATGATTGGAAAATTAACTAACAGAATGCTGGGGACAGCTTGAATTCCAACGCTCTCCGTGCTATACTAACCCACGTTACAAAAACCCGAAAAATAAGGTCTTACAAGGGTTTCGCCGATTTCCGGCGTAAGCCAAATACCTGCGGTATTTGACTCTCGCGACATTCGCCAAATGGATGTGCAAGCACCTCCACATGGCTCATTGTTTCGCGGAAAATGAATCGTGTGTTCGTGACCTTCCACACGTAAAACAAAACTAAAGGAGAATTGAAAAATGAAAACAACTCAACAAAGCAAAGTGCTTTTCATGGCACAGGCGGCGATGATCGCCGCAATCTACGTCGTACTGACTATGCTCGGCGCATCTTTTGCATTCGGAGAAGTGCAGATCCGCTTTTCGGAAGCGCTGACAATTCTGCCCGCAATCACACCTGCGGGAATTCCCGGAGTATTTTTAGGATGTCTTATCAGCAACATATTAGGCGGAGCAATCTTGCCGGATATTATTTTCGGAAGCATCGCCACATTGATCGGAGCTTTATTTACATGGCAGCTTCGCAATAAAAGCAAATATTTAGCGCCGGTTCCTCCGATCATCGCAAACGCGCTCATCGTTCCGTTTATTTTAAAATACGGTTATGCAGTTCCTCTTCCGATCCCGTTTATGATGCTGACAGTAGGTCTGGGGGAAGTGATCTCCTGCGGAGTTCTCGGAATGATACTGTACACAGCACTGAATAAATATAAAGGGGTTTTATTTAAACCTTCCATATCATAAAATATTCTAAAGCATGCGGCAGTTCAGCTTGCGTCATTCGCAAAACTCATTCGCAAAACGCACTCCGCGCTTATTGCGGCCAAACATCTGAAGCGCTGCTAACATACGATACAAAAAATATCCGTGAGATACGTTTTTCGCATCCCACGGATATTTTTATCACTTATATTTACCTTTCCGGTATGTGCCGCGCCAATCAACTTCCTGAGGAAAGTTCTCCTTTTATCATCTGATGTATCCGATAAATGTGTTTCCGCCTGCTTCTGTCATATTTTCCATTTCGCTCATGCCGACTGTATATGATTCTCCTGTACTCGGATCTACATATGTGATATCCGTCATCGTATATCCTGTCAAAAGCACCGCATGTGCCGATTCCAATATCGCGATCATCGGACACCCGCGATTGATCACATATAACATCTGATCGAGAGAACAGCCTGTCAGATCAAGCCGCTGTGCATGATACTGTTCCATATAACGCTCACACGCATCAAGAGAACTTTCTCCTTCTTCACATTGAAACTTACCTGCTTCTGTTGAATAAACAAGATCCCGGTTTCCTTTCTCCCATACATATTTTTGCTCGGAAGAAATTACAACTCCCGAAACCTGCTCTGCCTTTTGAACCGCATACCCTGCTTTGTTATAGACAGCCGCCAGTTCTCCCATGCCGTAAACATAATATTTTTCTTCTTTCTCTTTCCCTTTCAGCTCAATCGTCAGCGTTTTTTTGCCCGGCTGATATATCGGTTTTTCATTCTGTTTTTGTTTCTTTTTCACTCCGTCCGCAAATGTAAAACGCATCTGTTTTCCTGTGTTTTCCGATACATATGTTTCAAAAACAATCTTCGACTCTTTACGTTCCTCATTGTTCGTAACATATTCCTGCTTTGTGGAATTATATGTTTCTCCGTCTTTTATAACGCGGTTAAAAGTCAGCAGATTCCCGTCGATGAGCACATCCGTCGTATAAATACTTTGTTCTGTGAAATTATACTGCGCAGCTTCTTTATTCTTAGAGTTTCTGATCTGCACTTCATACATCGGTGTGATCTCTTCGCCTGATACCGTGATCCCTGTATCGGCAGGATTTACCTTTCCATATATAAAATCTCCGTTGATAAACCCAAGAGGGCGCAGGTTTTCCCCATCTTCCGCTTTGATCGTATAATCCTCTCCGCTCTTTAAGTTCATTATATGAAGCGTCGCGGACTTATCTGTTTTCCCTCCGGTCTGATACACCATAAGATGACCGTCATCTGAAACGGCATACCGTTCGTCAGTAAGATTCTCCGCAAGCACTTTCTTCTCATCTTTCTTCAGATCGATCCGATATAAAGTTCCGTCTGCAAGAACGTGCAAAAGGGAAGTACTCTGATTATAATATACCATCTTACCAAGCTCATCTTCTGCGATGGCAAACGATTTCGTACTTGTAATAAATGCCTTTTCCTCAATCTTATTTTCAGCCGCATCATAATAATAAATGCCGACGCCGACCTCGCCTTCGTGGCTGCCGCGCGCCATATACCCGTAAACGGCAAACGTAATATTATTTTTATTATCAATGCCGATCACACGCACCGCATGCTGATCATTCTCTCCCCGCGTATCTCTGCCTTCCTGATCTGGCATGGAAAATACTTTTGTCAGATTTCCTTTTTTCGACTCATACAGCCATAATTCACCAGCCTGCACAAACGCGGCGGAAGTCTGGTCTTTATTGATCTCATAGGAAATATCCTTCGGAATAATGCCAAGTATGATTCCGTTTTCATCAAAATCACTTTCTCTTCCGTCAAATACTTGTTCCATATTCCGGTTATAGTCGAGCAAATAGATCGTATCTACGAGAAATCTCACCCGGAAAAACTCTTTCACGTTATAGATGCTTTCCGCTCCCTCTTCGTCCGTACAGGAAACTTTATATTTTGCGAGTATAGAAGTATATACCGTATTACTTTCTTTTATATCCCACTCCACATCTCCGATCACGGAGGGCTTCATATCTCCCCATTGTATATGCGTAATATCTGAATGAATATTTACCGTTTGATATGTCGTATTATCGCTCTTTTCATCCGGCTCTAAATATGCCGTAAGTTCCTCTGTCGCTTCTTTATTCAACGCTTTTGTATGAAAATCTTTTGCAAATGCAAGGCACTGATCAGTCGTGACTTCTTTCGGTCGTACAATGCGGGTATAATATCCCGCCGTCTTTCCGTTTTGAGACAGCGGCGTATCAAGCGTCACTTTCAAAACTGCCTCCGGCTCTTCCGATGACAAGATCCCTTTCAAGTCCAGTTCTGCCTGCGAAGTTTCTTTCACTATATCCGCTTTGCCTTCTGCATGTTTCTTCGTTCCGTCAAGCGAATATACCTCATATTTAAGTTTATCGATCTTATTTCCGTATTTTTCTACTTTTACAGTCAATGAACCGTCGCTTTTAAGCGGAGTGATCGTATCACGTACAGCAGGTATCTCCATCTTGTTTACATAACCAAAAAGCGGATTCACTTCTGTTTCTCCGACATAAAAAGAAATCTCAGGCAGAGATGCAGCCCCCATGTCGGCGGCCTCATCCGACACATCTTTGTTGATCACAAGGCTTGAAATAATGACCGCGGCACAAAAAACAACGATCAAAATACCTGCTTTCATTATTTTTTTCTTCATTCTTTGTAATTCTCCCCTTTATCTGCCAACAATCTCCCCAACGTCGGCTCTATCTGCAAAAAACGTTCACATTTTTCAATCGCTGTTCCCGCGCTTTTTTTCGTAACTCTTTTCTCATCCGCTCTGACCGCCCGAAGCAAAATATTTTTCGGAGTGTGCTCCATATCGATAAACTCAAGTACCTGCGTATCATATCCCGCAGCTTCTAAATATTTTGCTCTCAATCCGTCCGTCACAAGCGCCGCAAACCTCTCCCTCAAAAGTCCGTAATCCATGATCGGATCCAGACATCCGTCATAACACTGCGTCTTATCCGCTTTCGCGAATTGTCCGTTCACTTCGTGCTGACAGCACGGAACCGATAATATAACTTTGGCATTCCAACCGATCGCTTTTGCAAGCGCATAATCTGTCGCCGTATCACATGCATGAAGCGTCACGACGACATCCACCTCGTTCACTCCTTCATAATCCGCAATATCTCCTACGAGAAAATGCAGTTTCTCATACCCTTATTTTTTTGCAAGTCCGCTACACCGGCGAATCACATCTTCCTTCAGATCGAGTCCGATCACATGAATGTCAAACCCTTTCAGTTCTTTCAAATAATAATACATCGCAAACGTAAGGTATGATTTTCCACAGCCGAAGTCGAGAATTGTCAATTCACGTCCTTTGTCAAGCTGTGGAAGGATATCTTCTATAAATTCAAGAAAACGGTTGATCTGGCGAAACTTATCCGTTTTCGTCCGAACGATCTTCCCTTCTTCTGTCATAACTCCGAGATCATTTAAAAACGGAACAAAAGTTCCTTCTTCTAATATATAGCGTTTCTTCCTGTCATGTGAAAGCTCTGCCGGAGGCGCCGCGCTTTTTCGGTTTTTCCGCTTGATCGAAATTTTTCCTTTCTTGCTCACAAGAACCGTATATTCCGCCTGAACAGTCTCGATCTGCATCTGCCGGAAATTTTCCATATGACCTGCCAGTATTTCCGCTGCATCTTTGCAGTTTATGTTTTCATGAAACGCCTGCGTCTTCGTAAACTTTTCTACCTGAAACATGAAATCGCCGTTTTTCTCAAGAGGACGGACTTTCGCTTTCACGACGCCGTCCTTCGTCCTCGGATTGCTGAGCACCGCACGGATAAATTCTCTGTTTAAAACTTGTTTCAGCAACTCAAAAATTTCTTTCATCTTCCAACCTCTGCCCGTATTCGCTTTCAATGATCTAACCGCGATCCTCCACAAGAAATCCCTTATTTCTCAACATATCCTCAATCAGATCCAATGTCTCTTCACTGTCAGCTTCTACTTTATGGTAATGATAATCCGAAGTAATATTTTTCAGCGGACTCGACTTTCCGTTCTGAATATCATCCATAAATTCCGTCACTTTTCTGCGGGATGTAATGTTGATCTCAGCTTCCATATGCCCGTAAACTCTGTGGTTGACCATCACATTGCGCACGATCCCGCCCAGATCGATGATCTCTGTCAGCTCTTCTTCAACCTGCGCATCTGTATGCTTCACTTTGAACACACGGCTTACTGCTGCCGGCTCATTGATAATATATCCCCTGTTCGTAGAGATGATATCATATCCGGCTGCCCGTATAAGCGCTATGTCCTGCACGATCACCTGACGGCTTACGTCATATGCCGCCGCCAAAACTTTCCCCGCAACAGGCGTCGTGCTGTTTCTGATCTGATCTACAATCTGTTTTCTTCTGTCAGAGCCTGTCATCTGACATCCTCCTTAACAGGATGCAGGTTTTTCATCGAAATGTCAAGTATCGGAGAAGAATGTGTTAAAGCTCCGCTTGAAATATAATCAACGCCAAGACCTGTCAGACGTGCAATATTCTCTTTCGTTACATTTCCCGAACATTCCGTTTCAGCTCTTCCGTCAATGATTCTGATTGCTTCCTGCATTTCTTCTGTCGTCATATTATCAAGCATGATAATATCTGCGCCTGCCTCTACAGCCTCTTTTACCATGTCGAGAGTTTCCACTTCAATCTCAATCTTGCGGACAAACGGCGCATATTCCTTCGCCATTTTTACAGCCTGTGCAACTCCTCCTGCCGCTCCGATGTGATTATCCTTCAGCAAAACTCCGTCCGACAGATTATATCTGTGATTATATCCGCCGCCTGTCGTAACTGCATACTTCTCAAAAACACGCATATTCGGCGTCGTTTTCCTCGTATCTAAAAGTTTCGTTTTCGTACCTTCCAGAAGTTTTGCCACAGAATGTGTATATGTTGCGATCCCGCTCATTCTTTGCAGATAATTAAGAGCCACACGCTCGCCGGAAAGAAGCACTCTGATATCGCCCTTCACCTTTCCCATAAGCTGTCCTGATTTTACCTCATCTCCGTCCTTACAGTAAAGCTCTGTTTTCGTATTTTCATCTAAAAGTTCAAACACCCTTGAAAATACGTCCAGTCCAGCAATAATCCCGTCCTCTTTGCAGATCAGGTCAACCTCTCCCGGAACGGCTTCTTTCATCACTGCGTTTGTACTGACATCTTCACTTGAAATATCTTCTTTTAATGCCTCCATGATCAAATGATCGGCCTGTAATTTCATTGTAATTTTATTCACGTTTCCACTCCTTTTTTCGTTCTCGCCCGCCTGCTTTGCGGCGGGATCCGTTTTTTTTTTAG
>ERZ791716.1375-NODE-1375-length-11616-cov-4.140559_pt1 | contig 11616 bp, 10 predicted proteins | sample MGYA00510049_ERZ791716 | MGnify/ENA primary metagenome ERZ791716 (study PRJEB30046, sample SAMN00715135) | human gut metagenome | study: EMG produced TPA metagenomics assembly of the A metagenome-wide association study of gut microbiota in type 2... | reverse complement strand
ATCCACCTTGCCCACCTCGTCAAAGGCGAACTTCTGTTGCCCGAAAAAATTCGGGCGACTACCGTATGGATTGCTCCCCATCCGCACCATCAATGAGATTTTCCGCACTATCCCTCTCGCTTTTCGTAAGCTAACATCTGTATGCACTTATATGCTTACACATCCGCACTATCCCACTCGCTTTTCGTAGGGTGAGGGTCTGTGTGTGCTTAGTTGGCTTTGCGTCCTTGCAAAGCCCTTGGGCACACACGCTTAAGGCATCCTTGCCTTGCTCGCTCCTCCCGTTGCACCGAACCTTTCCATTCCCACAACAATTGCAAAAAGACAATAATCCCACGAAAAGCACCAACACCCTTGCCTTGCTTGCCCCCGTTGCACCGAATACTGCTACCTTCGCATCGATCTTTCTTATTCAATATACTAATTACGGCTAATTTTAATTTTGCCGTTTATCATATTGATGGTATATTATCGTTCCCCCCCTCTTCCTTGATTTTCCATCTTGAACCATAAGTCCGACCCTCTTGATTTTCTTTCCTTCCACTCTTTTCGTTACAATTCAAACTCCTATATTTATAACTAATTATACCGAAATCAGTTATATTTCTTTTTTCACTACTATTTGTATAATTATATTGTAATTGCAATATAATTTTACGACTTCCTTTTATTTCCGTTATCCCACCCTCTGCAATTTCCCTTTCTTCCCCTCTTTTCGTAACACTTCCAATTCAACTATTCTCCATCAAATATAACGTAATTGTCTATATTTGACATTATCGCTGATAAGCCGAACCGCATTATCCGCCCGAAGTCATCCGCCACCAAAAACCTCCTATAATTTTCAAGTTTTTGCAATATCTCTCCCTTCGTGTCGAAAAAATCTAAAATCATCAAAAATCATCATTCGGTTATTCTTTCGTCAATCTGCCGTCACCCCCGATAACATAACGGTTTACGCCCCCTTAGACATAAAAACAGGTTCAGCATAAATCATCACGCTGCGAATGACATATTTCGCCTTTATTTTACATTTATTTACTGTTATCGCTTTACTTGCCGCTTTACTTGACAGAACAGCCGTTTTTGTATTATAATAAAGGTTGAAATTGAATTATACCGCCATATCGGGCGTATGAAAGGACAACTCGCAAAATGGAAGAGAAAAAATATGACTTTTCTGCCATAGAAAGTAAGTGGCAGAAATACTGGGATGAGCATCAGACATTCAAGGCTGAAAACGGCAGTACCAAGCCGAAATTCTACGCTCTCGTAGAGTTCCCCTACCCCTCCGGCGCAGGTATGCACGTAGGTCATATCAAGGCTTATTCGGGCCTTGAGGTAGTCAGCCGCAAGAGAAGGCTTCAGGGCTACAACGTACTGTTCCCGATAGGCTTTGACGCTTACGGTCTGCCCACCGAGAACACCGCCATCAAGACCGGCGTTCATCCCCGTAAGGTCACCGATAACAACATAGTAAAATTTACCAACCAGCTCAAGCGTGTCGGCTTCTCGTTCGACTGGTCAAGGGTCATCGACACCACCGAAGAAAAGTACTATAAATGGACTCAGTGGATATTCCTCAAGATGTTCGAGCATGGTCTTGTATTCAGGGATAAGACGCTTGTAAACTACTGCCCGAGTTGTAAGGTCGTACTTTCAAACGAGGACTCACAGGGCGGTCACTGCGACATCTGCCACAGCGAGATAGTGCAGAAGACCAAGGAAGTATGGTACCTGCGTATCACCGAATATGCCGACAAGCTGTTACAGGGACTTGAAACGGTCGACTATCTGCCTAACGTAAAGCTCCAGCAGGAGAACTGGATAGGCAAGTCTACAGGCGCTTTCGTAAACTTCTCCATCAAGGAAAACGGCGAAAAACTCCGCATCTACACGACCCGTCCCGACACGCTCTACGGCGTTACCTTTATGGTTATCGCTCCCGAGCATCCCATAATAGAAAAGTACAGGGATTCCATAAAGAACATTGCCGACCTTGACGCTTACAAGGCGGAGTGCAGCAAAAAGAGCGAGTTTGAAAGAACACAGCTTGTCAAGGACAAGACGGGCGTAAAGATAGACGGTCTTACCGGCGTAAACCCCGTTACCGGCAAGGAGATTCCGATATACATTTCCGACTATGTAATGATGGGATACGGCACGGGCGCTATAATGGCGGTTCCTGCTCACGATACCCGTGACTATGAATTTGCAAAGAAGTTCGGCATTGATATAATCGAGGTTATCAAGGGCGGCGACATCTCGAAGGAAGCCTACACGGGCGACGGCGAGATGGTGAATTCGGGCGAGCTGAACGGCATCACTAACAAGAAGGACGCTATCGAAAAGATGCTCGGCGTACTTGCAAAGCTCGGCTGCGGCGAAAAGGGCGTACAGTACAAAATGAAGGACTGGGCATTCAACCGTCAGAGATACTGGGGCGAGCCTATCCCGATAGTACACTGCCCCGACTGCGGAATTGTTCCCGTACCTTATGAGGAATTGCCTCTGGAGCTTCCTCCCGTTGAGAACTTCCAGCCCGGTCAGGACGGCGAAAGTCCGCTTGCAAAGATAGATTCATTCGTACACTGCAAGTGCCCCAAGTGCGGCAAGGACGCACGCAGAGAAACAGATACAATGCCCCAGTGGGCAGGCTCAAGCTGGTACTTCCTGCGTTACTGCGACCCCAACAACGACAAGGAATTTGCTTCACAGGAAGCGCTCAAATACTGGCTTCCTGTTGACTGGTACAACGGCGGTATGGAGCACGTTACCCGTCATATGATTTACTCACGTTTCTGGCACAAGTTCCTTTACGACATAGGCGAAGTTCCCACTCCCGAGCCTTATGCAAAGCGTACCGCACAGGGTCTTATCTTAGGTCCGGACGGCGAGAAGATGAGCAAGTCAAGAGGCAACGTAATCGACCCGAATGACGTTGTTGACGTATACGGCGCAGACGTTCTTCGTGTATACGTTCTGTTCATGGGCGACTATGAGCAGGCGGCTCCCTGGAACGACAGCAGTATGAAGGGTTGCAAGCGTTTCCTTGACCGTGTATGGAATCTTCAGAATATGCTTGTCCGCGGCGATGAATACTCAGACGAGCTGAGAACATCAATGCACAAGACGATAAAGAAGGTCAGCGAAGATATTGAGAAGATGAGATTCAACACGGCTATCGCCGCTATGATGTCGCTTATCAACGAGATTACCGCAAACGGCAAGATAAACGACGCCGAGATGAAATCGCTGCTGATACTCTTGAATCCCTTTGCTCCCCACATCACCGAGGAAATGTACAATTCGCTCGGCTACGGCATACTGAACGAAGCGCAGTGGGTAACATACGACGAGGCGCTCTGCGTTGACAGCACCGTTGAGATAGTAGTTCAGCTGTGCGGTAAGATAAAGGCTCGCATAAACGTGCCTACAGCCGCCGACAAGGACGAACTGCTGAAGATGGCAAAGGAAGCTATCGCACAGTCGCTTGAGGGCAAGACGATCCGCAAGGAGATAGTTGTTCCCGGCAAGCTTGTAAACATCGTTGCAAACTGATAATATAAGGATATACAAAACCGCTCCCGAAGTGTTACGGGAGCGGTTTTGATATATGTGGTAAATTTACAAAAAGCGACCGTAAAACTATTGACATTATACACAAATCAGTGTATAATATAGTAAAGTTAACTTTTTTATAATCTTAGGTAAGCGTAATAATATAATCATATTTAACTAAACAGCAGAAAGGATTTTTATTATGATATCGAAATTATATAACACGATGCTTTTCAGCACTGTTAGTGCCGGAAAAACAAACAATCATTCAACTTTTTCAAATTCCTGTTTATCAAGCCCCAGCTCAAACAAAAACCATGATAGATTTGTTTTTTCCGATCAATCTGAACATTTACAAATAAGCGGTGCTTCACTCCGACAGAGTTCTCGCTCTGTAGCACAGAAAACGCAAGCCAGAAATATACCTTCAATGTTGGCAGCGAAAATCGCAGGTTTAAAAACCAATGATACTGGTTCACCTATTATAAACAGCAAATTCGATTATGAAGCATATAACAGTGCCAAATTAAAAATTCAAAATAACCCCAAAAAAATCAATTATCGTAAAGAATACTGTTATAGTCAAACCGGTAGCAATAGTTACGGCTTTTCTTCTCCCAGAACCGCATGTGCCGCTTTTTCTTTTGCTACCGCTCTTAGCATTAAGTACAATAAAAAAATAACTCCAAAAGATGTTTTAACATCTACAAATGGTTTAATGATTGAGGATACAACTAATAGCGATGTATGGGAATGGAATTGGAAAGACGGAAAAAGCACAAAGACAGCATATAGAATTAAAGCTAGCAAAGGTTCTGAAACTTTTAGCGGTATAGATGCACAGCTATACTTAGGAAACCCTGTGTTAATACACACTGAAGGTTACAGTGTCAATGGATATTCTTCGGAACATTGGGCAACGATAATAGGCAAAGAGAACGGAAAATATCAAATTATAGATCCCTGGGATGGCACTAAGCGCAATTTAGATCAAATGGAAATTTATAAGAATAACGGGTCGGTTCTTGATTATGTAATTCTTACAAATGAATATTAATAAGCGAAAGGACTTAAGCCATGAAATCTCTCAAAATCACAGCGATAATCTCAGCAGTACTCATTATATCGGCAGGTTGCAGTTCTGCAACAAAATCGGATAATGCTTCCTCTGCAAACTCATCGACAGCTTTACAGGAAAGCTCTTCAACCGTCAGTCTGCCGGACTCTTTACCCGCAGATACTGAGCAGGCACTGAAACTTGTAAGCCGATACAGCCGCCTTTACAACAAGCTCTTTCCGATAAACGATATCAACAAAGATATAGTTGACACCTCGCAGAGCATAACAGCAGACAGAACGATAAGCGGAAACAAGACGACACTTACATTCTACAAAGTGATAAAAGATGCACCCACTACAAAAGATGAATTTGAAAACGAACTTGACGAAATGCTTACGCCTGAGATGAAGAGTGAATTTCTTGCCGATTCCGAAAGACATTTTGAATACAAAGATGATAACCTATATGTTGCTTCAAGGGGTGCCGGCGGTATAGGAACGGGCATGGATAAGCTCGTTCTTGACTCTGCAAAGCAGGACGGTGATAAACTTACCATCAATGTTACCTCTTTCGGAAGTAAAGAAAACTGGGGTACAGACAACGACATCAAAGACAGCACTGAAATAACGCTTGAAAAAACAGCAGACGGTCTTCGTATCGGCAAATGCAACATAAACGCCGTTACTTATTTTTCTTTCTATGACAGCATCACCTACGAAGATATAAGCGTTTCCCTAAATTAACCGCAAATATGCAAATATCAGAGCCGCCTGTCAGGCACATAACCTGTCAGGCGGCTCCATTTTGACTATATACTTTCAAGTGCGTAGCCTTTACCTCTTTCATAGGTGATAGTCACATCGGCTTTGTTATCATCAAGCTTTTTATTGAGCCGTGAAACCGCCGTGAACAGCGCATTTGCGTTGTCGGAATACGGCAGACCCCACACATTTTCATAAAGCTCGGCTTTCGGCACTGTACTGCCGATATTACGGGCAAGCATAAGCAGTATCGAGAACTCTTTCTGGGTGGTGAGCAGGTCGTTGTCGGCAAAATATGCCGCCATTGAAACCGTATCAAGTCTGAGCCTTCCGAACGAGATATAACGCTTGTCTTTCCGTACGGAGCGAAGCCTAGCCTCTACCCTTGCAATAAGCACCTGTATATCGTAGGGCTTCGGCAGATAATCGTCACCGCCCGCTCTCAGTGCCGTTATAATATCATCGTTTTCGCTGAGTGCGGACAGAAACAGTATCGGAATATCGTATTTTGCCTTTATCTCACGGCAAAGCGATATTCCGTCGCCGTCAGGGAGCATTATATCGAGTATCACAAGATCGACATCGTTATTCGACAGCATATAACGGCACTGCGCCGCATCTGCCGCCTCAAGAACGCTGTAATCCTCCATAGAAAGACACGAACTGTTTATCTTCATTATATGCGGATTGTCCTCTACAAGCAGAATCGTACTCACTTTGCATCTTCCTTTCCACACGGTACGGTAAAGCGGAACACCGCTCCGTTTTCACTGCTGTCTGCGGTTATTTTGCCGCCTGTCGATTCTATAATATCACGGCAGATATAAAGTCCCAGCCCGTTTCCGCCGTCCGTGCTGTAACCTTTGTCAAACAGATGTGCAAGTGCCTCACGGGATATTCCCGTTCCGGTATCGGATACCGTGAACACGGCAAAATTATCACCGTCGGCGGATTTTTCTGCCGAAAATATCACTGTTCCGTTCTCGGTATGCTTGCCCGAATTCACAGCCAGATTTATAAGTACCTGAAGCAGCATTTCACGGTTTGCTATTATATCGGGGCAGTTATCCGCCCTTGTGACAAGCCGGTTGCCGTGCTTTGCAAGTATAGGTCTGCAAACCGCCGCCGCATCGGAAAGAACGTCCCTTGCGGCAAACCTGCTAAGCTCCATTGCTGTGACCTCGTTATGAGATACCGAGAGCAGCTTTGTCACCATATCGGACAGACGCTGAGCCTCGCTTGAAATCGTTTCAAGATTTGACAATGTTTCATCGTTTACGACATTCTTTTCTATCTGTTTTTCGGTAAGCTGTGCGTATCCGCTCATTACCGTGAGCGGAGTTTTCATTTCGTGGGCGATATTGTGCATAAAATCGGTTTTCAGCCTGTCGAGCTTTTCAAGCGTTTCATTCATATGGGTGACCTGCGATTCACGCTGTTTCGATTCGTCAAGGCGGCGCTCTGTTCTTGAAAGATTTATAGTAAGCATGACCGCATTACAGAACACGAACAATATAGTCGCATAGGAGCGGATATAGAATATCTTCGTGAAGTAGGTAAGCCCTTCTATTAAATAAACGACTGTGGTAAGTACAACGGTTGAGCATACTATAATGCTGTCAATGTAGCCCATAAGCCTGTGTTTTACCGCCGTAACACAGATATATACAGAAGAAAGAATCAGATATACCGCCATAACAGCACCCGCCACAACGGTAAAATGCGTATAAACGGTTGACGGTGTAAAGATGTAGAACAGCAATATCGCACCTGCAGAGCATACGGAGGTCACAACAAAATGCTTATGCGGTCTTAATCCGAGTGCGGCAAAGGCGTAGAGCAGTATAAACACGAAGTAAAGTATATTCGTGATGTATTCGAGTTTATGCTCAGTGTACCAGTCAAGATAGGGGAACAGTACGCCTATCTGCTTGCTTTCGTATATGAGATAATGCAGAGCCGCAGTAAGACAGGTGAGTGAAAACCACATCATACTGCGTTTTCTGTTTCCGAGAAGGAACATTCCGAAAAAGAATATTGCCATAGCAAGCAGAGTTCCTGCAATAAGTCCGTCACAAACGGTCTGTGCCCTGTCGTTTGCGGATATAAGCGGAGCTTTTGCAAGGTACAGCTTTTGTATCGTGCCTGTCCTGTGATTAAACCATGCATGACGGATTATTATCTCCGCAGTATCCGCCTGTGCGGTGAAATATAGCGTGTATCTGTCTGTCGCAGGGACAAATTCTTCGGCATTATCGGACACCTTACCGACCTCGCTGAGCAGTTTTCCGTCAATATAAACCTGTTGTGCATAGGTCGCCGTTTCTCCGTAAAGTCCGTAGGTAACACCTTTTTCAAGGGGCAGTACTATGCGGAATGTGGCATATTTATCATCGGGATTGCCCTGCGATATATCGCCTTTTGCAAAATCGTCCGGAGTATACAGCCGTCCTGTGTAATATTCGCCGGAGGATATATCTATACCGACACCTTGCTTTGACAAATCGACATCAGCTATTTTGTCCGCAGACGGTATATCGACAGATTCCGGCATTGTGCCTGCGGTAAGAAGATAGAAAAACAAAGAAACAATTATTATAAACAATACGCAGACAAAAGCTGTTTTTGCATTTCTCCGCACATTCCCGTTCATACTCTCACCCCTTTGTATTTTACTCCGCTTTTTCGGCAGATACGGCTTTCTTGCCGAATTGTAAGAAAATTCTTATTCTATTTTAACACAAAAAAGGAAAGCCGACAAGGAGAATACGCAAAATAAAATATTAACAAGCAAAAAAGTCTTTTCTTTTTCGGCGATATGTGATACAATAATAAGGAACATATTTAAAAATCTCCGATGAAAAGGAACGGAATAAATTATGAAGAAGATATTACGCTTTGCGTCTGCTCTGCTTTGCGGGGCTATGCTGTTATGCTCGCTTTCCGTTACCGCTTTTGCGGAAAACGACGACGAGGTATATGATTTTGACCCGAACACTGACAAGATATACAGCGAAGCTGTGTATATGGTCAACACCGATACGGGAGATGTGGTGTACAAGAAGAACGAGAACAAGAAAATGTACCCTGCTTCAACCACAAAAATAATGACCTGCATAATTGCGCTTGAGCATCTGTCCGAGGGCTCTTTATCAAAGAAGGTGGAAGTGCCTTATGACTGCTTCAACGATTTCTACGAGGACCCGAACTACAGCGACCCGTCAAATGCGGCGATAGAGCCGCTTCAGGACAACCTGACATACAAGGACTGTCTGTATGCGCTTATGCTCCCGTCTGCCTGTGAAGCGGCAAACATTCTTGCCTATAATATAGGCGGAGGAAGCATCACAAAGTTTATCGGAATGATGAATGAAAAAGCGAAGGAGCTTGGCTGTACCGGAACAAACTTTGTAAATGCTCACGGTCTTCACAATGCAAACAACTACACAACTGCGGAAGACCTGTATAAAATGACAAAATACGCATATGACAAATTTCCGCTGTTCAAGAAAATAACAAGCACCTATGAATATGAGATGCCGAAAAATGACGCTAACCCCAGCGGTTACTCTATATACAGCACTATCTCACTTCTTCGTCCCGGCAGTGTTTACGAATATGAATACGCATACGGCACAAAGACGGGTACTACGGACGAAGCCGGAAGATGCCTTGTTTCAGCCGCTAAGAATCAGTACAACTATATCCTTGTGACGCTCGGCGCACCGGTAAAGGACAAGAACGGCGAATACTATGACGACTGGTATTCGATGATCGACGCACTCAACCTCTACAAGTGGGCATTCACAAACTTTGAAATGGCTACCGTTGTAAATAAGGACGAGCAGATAACCGAAGTCAAGGTCGAAATGGGCGAGAGCGCAACGCACGTTATACTGACACCCGAAAGCGACTACACTGCGCTTATGCCGAAATCGGTAAAGGAATCGGGAGTGCAGAAGGTCTTTAAGGCATATGAAAGCGTGCAGGCTCCCGTGAAAAAGGGCGATATACTCGGCGTAATGGACGTTAAATTCAAGGGCGAAACTATCACCACGATGAACCTTGTGGCAAACAACAATGTTGCCAGATCGGATGTGGAATATTATATAGAAAAAGCAAAGGACGAGTTCGACAAGCCGTGGTTCAAGGTTTCGGCTGTCGGAATAGTTGTACTGCTTATCTGCTTTATCGTTACAAGAACGATAGAAAACTCCAAGCGCAGAAAGCTGGCATCAAAGGAGAAGCGCCGCTTTGAAAGCTACGCTAAAAGACGCTGATGCAAGGTGTTAATATAATCTGCCTCGGCAGACTGAAGGAAAGCTATCTGAGAGATGCCTGCAAGGAATATGAAAAGCGGCTCGGAGGCTCCTGTATGCTGAAGATATATGAGCTTGAGCCTGTCGCACTGCCGAATGAGCCGTCTGACAGGCAGATAGAGGACGCACTTGAGAAAGAAGCTGAGATGATAGAAAAGAAACTGGCGAAGAACGCTCTTACCGTTGCTATGTGCATTGAGGGAAAGCAGCTTTCAAGCGAGGAGCTTGCCGCTAAGCTGAGCGATACGGCGGTGCAGGGAAAGTCGGCGGTGAACTTCATAATCGGAAGCTCGTTCGGGCTTGCACCGAAGATAAAGGCGATGGCTGATATAAAACTGTCGATGTCGAAGATGACGTTTCCGCATCAGCTTGCAAGGGTGATGCTTCTGGAGCAGATTTACAGGGCGTATAGTATTATTGCGGGGAAAAGGTATCACAAATAAATACCATAACAGCTTCAATGCGATTTCCATAAATGGGGGTGTACCATGTTCACAAACGACAAGTCGGCACTTTTGCAATCATTGCTTTTTCCTGTGTTAATTATTATATGGGGCATTGCACGCACTGTTACCGACTTTCTTTATGCAGGCGGAATTTCAGCGTTTACACGGCTTGACGCTTTGTGGCGGTATGTTTGCTTCGGAGCTATAATATGCAGTGTAATTGCAATAATTATAACACTCTGCGGAAAGGTCGATACGTCACGTTACTTTTTAAAAAGGCTTATAGGCACATGCGGACCGGTTGTTTTATACGGCGTTGCAATGAGCTTCGCCACAAGTATGCTTCCTGCCGTGTTCATCGGAATTGCGGGTATTGCTTATCAGATACTCAGAGTGCAGGACGATGCTTCAAGTAAAACGGAGCGTGCGGTACTTATGCTGTCTGACCCGGCTATTCATCTTACGGTGTTCTGGGGGATCCAATGGGTATCTGAATTTGTTAAAACGGAATAATATAAGGCGGAACAGCATAAAAACCGTTCCGCCTTTTCTGTATATAATATACAAAAGAAAAACCGCTTTGATAATGATTATCAAAGCGGTTGGCACGCCAAGAGGGATTCGAATATAGTAAAGGCAAAGCTGGATATAATATTCAAGAAGTTGTTTACGGACGAGGGAAATCAGCATTTACTACAGGCTTACTTATCGGATACGCTCGGTATACCGTATGATTCGATAGAAAACCTCGTTGTACTCAATTCCGAGATAATGCCGGACAGCATAACCGAGAAATACAGCCGTATGGATATTCGTATGAAAGCCAATGGAAGACTGATAAACGTTGAAATGCAGATAAAGGACGAGGGCGATTACAAGGACCGTTCGCTCTACTACCTGTCTAAGCTGTACAGCGGACAGCTTAAAAGCGGAGAGGTGTACGGCTCGCTGAACCAGTGCATTTCGATAAATATCATCAACTTCAATCTCTTTGACTGCGAAGAATATCATTCATCGTTCTCAATGAGAGAGGACAGCAGAAACGAACAGCTTACAGACAAGTTTACAGCTCATTACTTCGAGCTGAAGAAAATAGGCAAGAATATCGACAAGAACAACAAGCAGGAACTATGGCTCAGACTTATCAATGCGGAAACGGAGGATGAACTTGATATGTTACAGCAGACAGGCGTAAAGCAGATACAGGACGCAGTAGTTGTACTGCATAAGATGAGTGCGGACGAAAAGACAAGAGAGCTTGCGGAAATGCGTGAAAAGGCTCTGCATATCGAAGCAACCGAAAAGGCACACGCAAGAGCCGAGGGCGAAGCAATCGGACTTAAGGAAGGCGAAAGAAGAAAAGAAGCTGAAATCCTCGCCAACCTCAAAGCTATGGGCTTATCTGAAGAACAGATAAAGCAGGCTCTCGGCAAGTAAGAAACAGACCGAATCCCACAAAGGAGGACCCA
>ERZ791716.1356-NODE-1356-length-11699-cov-2.039419_pt1 | contig 11699 bp, 6 predicted proteins | sample MGYA00510049_ERZ791716 | MGnify/ENA primary metagenome ERZ791716 (study PRJEB30046, sample SAMN00715135) | human gut metagenome | study: EMG produced TPA metagenomics assembly of the A metagenome-wide association study of gut microbiota in type 2... | reverse complement strand
AGCATCTTCCACTTTCGTCCATTTTAGGAAAACTGAGGTATCACCGCGACTAGCAGTCAATTGTGCAGGAGCACTCAAACGCTGAAGGGCATAATCTTCCTTTTCACAGCTTATATATACAACTGTAATAACAGCCAAAACGATGATATGTATAATATGTTTCATTATTTACTTATTATTTACTGGTTTACTTCTTGTTTCAAATTAATATCCCTCATTATTGGGGAGCAGATTAGGATTGGCATCAGTAGCTTCCTGCGGCAAAGGCCATAGATAGTTGGCAGGTGCAACAAAGACTTTGTGCGAACCGAAATTATACAGTTCGTCGGAAGTGATCGAATTAATCACATCGGCAGCTATCCCCCAGCGACGAATGTCAAAGTATCTCAACCCTTCAAAAGCAAATTCCCATTTCCGTTCATCCTGGATGATTTTCATCATAGCCTTCGGGTCTGTTGTATGAGCCACATGTGCTATTCCGGCACGGTCTCTCACTGCGTCCAATATATCAAATACAGACTGGTCTATATCCCCGAGCATCGTTTTCGCTTCGGCATACATCAACAGCACATCGGTATAGCGCAGAATAATGAAATCGGACTCGTCTTCCTGCAACCATTCTGTCTTTTTATCTTCGTTCATATATCCTTTGTTGATATTTAACGGATAATCTATCGCACACTGTGCATCAATGCCGCACACATACTCAGAGGTGAAAGGCATACCGTTCACGACGGAATAACCACCAATATAAAACGTACTTTCGAATCGGGGACCACGGTTGGCCCACTTATTCTGAGAATCATATACCATAGATCCTTCAGCCACCGTCTTGCCGTCAGTCAATGGATAAGAATCAATAAACTCCGGCAAGATAGATACAGTTGCCCATGAACCATTCATGCTTCCTGTCGGCAGTCCGGGGATTTTGCTTCCAAAAGGAGTATTGAACGTACTTCCCTGTTTGGTTCCGTTAGCTACATACTTCAGGCTGAACAATATTTCTGGGTTATTTTCATTCGAGTTGGCGAATATGCTTTTATAATCGTCCAAGAACATGGAATTTTCTAAGGTTTTATCAAGTTCCATCAATTCCTTTGCAGCTTCCACCGTATTTTCATAATCCTTGTTATACAAATAAGCACGTACTCTCATCCCCATAGCTGCTTGTTTGGTGGCAAGTCCCCATTTGTTATTATAAGGAGTCATCTCCAGGCAGCTGACAGCTATTTTAAGATCTGGGATAATCAGCTGGTTCGTTATATCATCAACCGAGCTTCTCGGCAACTTTGATTCGGAAGGAAGATAAAGACGATCGATCATTGGAACCGGCCCCCAAAGACTTGTCAGACGGATGTAACATATAGCCCTCACAAAATGCGCCTGTCCTTTTACATAATTCACAAAGTCCTCAGGAAACTCCGATTGCTTGGCCTCTATCTGTTCAATGATCGTATTCGACCAGGAAATAGCCGCATACACCTTCTGATATAAAGATGCGACATTGTCGGTCACGGATTTCAATTCACCCCGTGATATATCAAACCAGGGCTGCGTCCAACTATTCTTATACATGCATACGTCTGCACAAACTTCCCAATACAGATTCCCAAAATACGCTCCGTCTTTGGCTTCATCATCCAGCGGGCGAAGCATGGAATATAAACCTGTCACAGCCTGGTCAAAATCATCTTTTGTTTTAAAGAAATTCTCATTAGCCACCGTATCTTTCGGTTCCAGTTCAATCCAATCATTACACCCACTCAACATAATAAACGAGAAAGCGGATAAAAGCAATACATATATTTTTTTCATACTGTTTCAGTTATTAGAAAGTTAAATCAATACCCATTTTCACTGTCATCGCTTGCGGAATACCACCTCGTTCACCTGCACCGTTGGAGCGTTCCGGATCCAGTCCCCGGTAATCCTTCTTCGTCCAGGTGAATAAATTGGAAGCGGAAACATATACTCTCATTTTCTCCATCTTCAGCGTACGGATGATGTTTAACGGCAGGTCATAGCTCAAAACCAGATTCTTCAGACGCAGATAAGTTCTATCCATCAGGAAATAGCTGTTGGCGTAGTCAACATTAGGACCGCTTTCAACCCACAAACGCGGGACTGTCTCACTCGGATGTTCCGGAGTCCAACGTTTCGTCCAATATTGGCCAAAATTGGAACCTTGGAATGTCGGAGTATAATATTCGCATGTTCCATAGGTATAAGCATCTGCAATCCCCTGAAAATCGGCACTGATATTTATACCTTTATACCCAAATGATAAATTTGCGCCAAATGTCCATGCCGGATATTCCGTTCCCAATATCTGACGGTCATTGGCATCAATCACTCCATCCGGTTTTCCTTCAGGACCGCTGATATCTTCAAATACCAAGTCACCCGGTCCTGCTCCTTTCACATGGGGAGAGTTATCCACTTCTTCCTGAGTCTGATAAATCTTGCCGGTCCATTTCAACATATAATAGGAATTCATCGGTTTATTGCGAGTCGTAATTTTATTACCACTGATATGACGGTCGGTCTCTCCGGTCATTCCAGGGTCTATGGCATTGACCTTATTTTGAATATGTGACATATTACCACCAATGGAGAAATGGAAGTCTTTCAATCTTTTCTGATAAGTAGCCGATAATTCAAAACCGCTGTTTTGCACTTCTGCCAGGTTGGTTAACACCGATTTGAATCCTGTCTCGTACGGCAATGGCGTATCGAATAAAATGTCTTTTGTCTTACGCATAAAGTAATCACCTTCCAGCACCAGCTCCGAATTGAACAGATGAAGATTAAAACCTACATTCGTCACATTGGTAGTCTCCCAGTGAATATCCGGGTTACCATAAGAAGTCGGAACAACGCCTGTTGCCACCTCATTCCCCCACACATAATTACCGTCATAACCGATCTTGGCAATATAAGGGAAATTATCGCTGCTATACTGGTTGCCGAGCTGTCCCCAGGAAGCACGCAGTTTTAGAAAGTTAATCGTAGGAATCTTCTTCATGAAATTTTCCTGCGTCAACACCCATCCCACAGAGAAAGAAGGGAATATACCATACTTGAAATTGGAACCGAATCTGGAAGAACCGTCACGACGCAGATTAAATTCGAAAAGATACTTGTCTGCAAAATCATAGTTCACACGTCCGAATTGGGAAAGAATGGCATATTGTGTCATACTGCTGCTATTTTGCACTGTGGAAGGATCTCCTGAATCGAGAATATGCACATAATTGGAGATGTACTTTCCTCTGGATGTATCAAAATAGTCGTAATTGGTCGCTTCATAGCTGGCAGCAACCATGGCTCTCATATGATGCCGGCCAATTGACTTGGAATATTCCATCTGAACATACGGGTTAATCCGGTAATCTCTGGCTGACGACATCTTCAAACTTCCGTTTCCATAATAACCGTCACTAATCACATCTTCCATATCGGCGCCTTCCGCAAGCAGTTCCTCATATCGCCAATTTTTAACCTCCGGACAGCCCTTCCACTCACTATAATCTCTTAATTGCACATTTGCATTGAAGTATGCATACACTTTCAGTTCAGGAAAAATGTCCCAACTCAAGAAAGCATTACCGTAAATGTTATTGTTTTTCTGATGAATCTCATTGTAAAGCATCTTGGTCAATGGATTCTCTCCTTGCACCTGTCCCGTATAGGACAAAGTCGTATTATCGGGCATCGCAATCGTACCGTCTGAGTTATAGGCCGGATTCAGAGGATTGGCACGCATCAGGTCAAGCGCAAAGACCTCATCTACACTTCCGTTCGGAGTGCGCTGATCGCCGTAAGTATAACCAATAGATGCTCCGATCTTTAATTTGGGAAGTACATAAGTATCCAGGTTCAGACGGGCAGTAATCCGTTTATAGTTACCACTGGATGCTATGGATCCCTGGTCCATATAGCCTAAAGAAAAGTAATATTTGGTCTTATTATTTCCGCCGCTTGCACTCATATTGTATTCCTGGGTAGTAGCCGTGCGAAAAATCTGATCAAACCAATCGGTAGAACACGCATCCCTGAATTTAGGTGTACGGTATCTTTCAATTACTTCATCCGGAAAAGCTGACTCTAATCCGGAGTTGATTCGCGCCTCATTCATCAGGAGCATAAATGTTTCTGGATCCGTCACCATGTCCGGCTTACTCTGGTCAGTCATCTTAGACCAAGAAAGGCCTGTACTTACATTAAAAGTTGACTTCCCTTCTGCTTTTCCTTTCTTTGTACTGACCAATACAACACCATTCGCAGCTTGCGAACCGTATATAGAAGCCGATGCAGCATCTTTCAAGACAGAGATACTTTCAATATCCGCTGGATTTACTACATCCATATTCGGAGAAATAACCCCATCAATCAAGATAAGAGGAGAAGTATTATTCAACGTACCGAGTCCGCGAATGGTGATCTGCGCACCGTCTGCACCTGCCATACCGGACGATTGTGCAATATGTACACCTGCTATCTTACCTGCCAAGCTCTGCGAAGCACTGGTAATAGGTCGACTCTCTAGTTGTTTCACATCAAGACTCGCCACTGCTCCAGTCAGATTCACCTTTTTCTGTGCGCCATATCCCACTACAACGACTTCATCAAGAAGCTGCGAATTCTCTTTCAATATGACTTTTACATACTTCCGCCCTTTAATGGCAACTTCTTGCTCTTCAAAGCCAATATAAGATACAATTAGGATATCTTCCGATACATTTTCCAAAGAAAAGTTTCCATCCACATCAGTAATAGTTCCTTGATTGCTTCCTTTTAACTTTACATTGGCTCCAATCACCGCTTCTCCGTTTGTGTCGACGATTCGTCCCTTGACTATGCCGTTCTGCATAACCTGCAACTCCTCGTCTACTCCTAGCATTGCATAGGAAGGTTGCGTGTTTCCTATTAATAAAACAAATGTCGCTGTCAGGAATAAAGTCTTCCTTAACGAAATAAAGAAAAAATGTTTTTCCATAAAACTGATTTTAAAATTAACTATTCAAGGCATTGCACCCTCGTTTTGTCGCAAAACTAAGCAGGATGCATTGCCTAAAAGGGAAGTAATTCGGCTTTTTTAGGGTGAAATTCGGCTATTGGGCGATTCGGGGCAATTCGTGGTGAATAAATGAATCAGATTATCTGATCCAGCTATAAACTCAACACATATTGCTTGGGAGTCATATTCATCTTACGTTTGAAAAGATCACGGAAATGTTTCACATCATTGAATCCGCATTTGGAACATACAGTACCGATATTCGTCTCGCCTTCCTTAAAATATTGGACGGCTTTGAACAGGCGGTATTCATTTATAAATTCAACAACGGTCAGTCCGGTCATCCCTTTTATTTTACGGTACAAGGTGGAATGACTCATCCCCATTTGTTCCGCAAAAGCCATTATCTCAAAACTGGAATTATTCAGGTTATTATCAATAATCTCCCGACACTTCAACAGGAACTTCTGTTCTTCTTTGGAATATTTCTTTTCCGTTTTCGTCAATGAGTTCACCATCTCTGCCGATTCTACACGCGCCAACAGTTGATCGATCCGTTTACGGAGATATTTCAATGAAATCGGTTTGGTCAGATAAGCATCTGCGCCACAATCAAAAGCCACCATTTGGTCCTCCTCCGAGGTTTTGGCAGTCAACATAATGACAGGAATATGGGCCAGTTTTTTATCTCCTTTCATCAATTGCAAGAAATCCGTCCCATTCATTTTAGGCATCATCACATCGCAGATTACGATATCGGGTAATGTGGTTTGCACCAAAGAAAGTCCGTCTATACCATTACTTGCCTTTAATATCTTAAAATCACTGCTTAAGAAGCACTCCAGCATATCGAGTATCTCGCTCTCGTCATCTATTATTAATAAGGTGTGGGGGGCTGCCGGGGAAGAGGCCGACTCTGTCACGACAAGCATATTCTCTTTTACAGATTTCGGCACAATAATGATTTCTTCTTCCGAAGAAACAGGTTCATCCACTCTTTCTTTTTTGGGAAGCTCAACTATAAATTTAGCCCCTTTGTTCAGTTCACTTTCCACGCGTATCGTTCCGTCATGCAGTTCGACCAAGTGCTTTACAAAGGAAAGCCCGATACCATCCCCCGTAGAGAATATTTCGGTATTTTCTATCTGGAAAAAGCGATCGAATATAACTTCCTGAAATTCTTTTTGAATGCCGATGCCATTGTCTTCAACCACTAGCGTTACTTTTTCGTCCGTTTCATCGATAGATAATACGATTTTCCCTCCTTCCGGGGTATATTTAAAAGCATTGGAAATGAGATTGGACAAAAGAATCTCCATCTTTTCGGGATCAAACTCGACACGAATAATTGTCCGTGACGGCAAGAAATGAAAAATAATATTCTTCTGCTGGCAGAGAGCTTCATAATCCACCGTCAAGTCTTTACAGAAAGTGACCAGATTTAGTGATTGCGGCTCGAGTTTCAACTTTCCGGACTCCAGTTTACGGAAGTCTATAATTCGGCTAATCAGCTTGTTCAGTTTCATAGCGTTCCTGTACATACTCACCAGGAAAGATTTAGGAACCGAAACAGGCCCTCTGCCCTCCCTACTCGTTAGAAGTTCCTCCAAAGGAGAGGTTATCAAAAAAATAGGCGTACGCAGTTCATGCGTAATATTCGTATAAAAGCTTAGCTTTGCTTCGTTAATATTCTTAGCCGCTTTCTTCTCTATCTCATTCAAATGTACCAAATGTTTTATATTCAATTCATGACGGTATAGCCAGAATATAAAAATGATAAGTCCCAGGATTAGCAGGCCCCAAAGCGACAATGCCCAAGTGGTTTTCCACCAAGGGGGTGTGATAATAATCTTCAGGCAGGATGCCTTATCGGTCCATTGCCCTTCATTGTCGGAAGCCTTGACATAAAAATAATATTCTCCGGGGGGAATATTAGTATAGGATATCTGTCGGGCATGGGAGATTTCAGACCAGCCGTTTTCAAAATTCTCCATATAACAAGAGAATTGTACCTTGTCAGGGGAAATCAACTCCGGCGTTGAGAAATGAATCGTAAAGAAGTTCTGATCATATGACAAGTGTATATCCTCCGGTTGTATGCCATAGAGACTCACAACTTTATTCTCATGATTCAACAGTTCAAGATTGGTAAAATACACATGATTGACCTGTTCACCGTCATATTTAATATCTTCCGGTTTGAAACTGAACAATCCTCCCGTACTTCCAAAATACATTGTATCACCCTCTTGAAAACACGCGTTATAATTGAATTGGGTAGAAGTCAAGTTATCTTCCTTACCAAAACGAATAAACTTTCCATTGACAGGATTATAGCGGAACAAGCCATTATATGTACTCACCCATAAATAACCGGACTTGTCTTCCAACATCCCCACTACATTTGTATCCGTCAGGCCACTTTCAACTCCATACGGAGTGACTTCCCCGGAACTTTGGTCTAATTTATATAAACCGGCATATTCTATCGAGAACCATACTTGATTCCGGGAATCAATGAACATATACCGTACCATATTACCGGGGATGGGCGTTTTTTCTGATTCTTTAAAGTAATGTTCAAGAGGTTCTGTCGTCTTCCGGTCAAATAGGATTTATAAAGCCCATATCCCATCGTACAAAGCCAAATGACATCGTTTTCAAATATAATATTCAAAGCATTCAGGTTACTCAGATTGTCGATTACCGTGAATGTCTCGCTCTTTTTATTGAAACAATAAACGTCTTCGGCTATAATCCAAATATTACCCTCACCATCGTCCTTTATCTGCCATATTCTATTTGCACTCTCTTTATCTTTAACCGGTGGCAAGACATAATTCTTAAAAGTGTGACCGGATAGTGAATAGCGACTGAGTCCCTTGCCATATATTCCCAACCAGGCGAAATCATCATCCACTGATAACGACAAAAGATTGTCTCCCGAAATGCCGCTATTATGCGTTGTATATTTCAGTAGCTTGTCATTTTTTACATCATAAATATTCAGTCCTCCGCCGTCCAGTCCCACATACAACCGTTCCTTTTGAGAAACGACAGCGGTTACCATATCATACGAGAGTTTTTTATTTTGTATGCAGAAAGACTGAAACCAGTCGTAATGTTCCGAACTTGCATTCAGCCCTCCCCGGTATGTACCAATCCAAAGATTCTGTCTCCGATCTACAAACAATGAATAAATGGCATCACTACTCATATCACTTTCCCCCGAAGAAATGTCGGAACATCCTGATTCATTAAAAACCATCAGCCCGTTTCCATCTGTTCCAAATAATGTTTCATCTTTATAATCGACAATTGTCTTTACGCTTGACGGTATCCTGACTTCCAACTTTTCAAGGCTATTCTCTTTGTTCATCCTAAAAGCGAGACTTGGATAGCCTATACCAAAACCAAGAAAAATCATATCTTTATTTGTACTGTAATACAGACAGTCGCTCAGTATCTTTGAGTCAAACGGGAAATGAGCCCGAATCCTCATTTCATCGGGATCAATGACATACAAACCATCGGTGGCATGTCCGATCAATAAACCCTCTTTATAGCCTGAAATAGACAGCCATTCTATATTCTTTTTATAGTCACACGGTTCAAAGACACATCCTTCTTTACGCACCAATAGTTGATGCGAAAAGGTCAATATAAAGACACTCTCTTGATTCACTACGATATTTTTGATGCTTTCCGTTATCTTTTGTCTTTCACCTGTCGGAAGAATCCATTCGCACAAACGAAAATTATTCTCTTTATAAGAATAAAGATTCAATCCCCGTTCGGTTCCTACCCAAAGTTCATCTCCCAACGAAGCTACGACTTCCACATAGTTATTGATGATAGACAAACTATCTTGGGAGTCATGTCTGAAGATGGTAAAATCGACTCCGTCAAATTTGCACAATCCGTCGAATGTTCCCAACCAAATGAATCCCAAATGATCTTGGGTGATAGATTTCACTGTATTATTGGATAGACCATCCGACATATCCCAAAGTTTAAAATGCTCATAGTCGGCAAAAACACGGAGAGGAAGGATGATAAGTAGTATAAAAATTATTCTTTTTAGGTTCTTCATAATATAGCTATATCTTATAATACCACATTATTGTCCTATTAATATAAAAATTGTTCTTTGAAATATTGCAGTTCTTTAGTAGACAGGACATTAATGAGAGATCTCATAGATTAACGTAACAAATGTAGGGAAATTCTTTGTAATCCGACTATAAATAGCGTATAAATTAAGATGGTATGATGCAGTTGGTATTTAAAGGAATGAATACATGTACTCTAACCACATTTGTCAAGTTACAAGTATTTGTTTAAAAAGCCGGTAACCTGTTCAGGGAAGCACCGTTCAGATTGAATCTGATATATTTATATTACATCTTCTTATCTATATAAAAATACAAAATCATGCAGAGGAATATGATGCATTACAGAAACGTTCTTTTATCACCTATGAAAAACTGTATAAAGCAGTGGAGAATAGAAAAATATGATTATCGCCATACAAAACCGGCTTCGGAGTGAATACCGGAAATTCCTGTCTTAAATACCGCTTAATAGAACTTTCTATCTTTGTCTCCAGTTAGAGGGGAGGGTTAAACATTATCTTTTTCTTAATATTGTTTAAGTAGTTGATAATTAGCATTTATACAAAATATGTTGTTTTTATTTCATTTCAGTGAACCTTATTAGAAGAAAGTAACTATATTTGTATCATCCAAACAATAGAAATATGAAAGTAAAGAAAATTAGTGCGGCTAACGTGGAGGCTTGTTCGCTTCCCCGATTATTTGATGAAGAAAAGATAGATTTTCAACCGGTTCAATGTGTTAATTGGGCTGAATATCCCTACAAACCCAAAGTAAACTTTCGCATTGCTCACACGAAGAACTCTATCTTGTTACATTTTAAAGTTAAAGAAGCGAGTGTGCGTGCCAGATACGGAACGGACAACGGTTCTGTATGGACTGATTCCTGTGTGGAATTTTTTTCTATTCCGGCAGGTGACGGGGTGTATTATAATATAGAGTGCAACTGCATCGGAACAATCCTGATAGGTGTCGGTCCTGCCCGCAACGGTAGAGAACACGCTCCGAAGGAAGTGACTGACCTTGTGCAGCGCTGGTCAAGTCTGGGTGATACACCTTTTGAAGAACGTGTGGAAGAAACTGATTGGGAAGTTGCCTTGATTATTCCCTATGCTGTATTCTTTAAGCATCAGATCGAATCACTCGATGAGAAGGAGATAAAAGCTAACTTTTACAAGTGTGGTGACGAATTGCAGACCCCCCACTTCCTTTCATGGAATCCGATAAAAATAGAGAATCCGGACTTCCACCGTCCCGACTTCTTCGGTACGTTGGAGTTTGAATAATTATGAAACGGAAACGAAATAATAACTCACAGAGCGTCGCCCTACTATAAACAGAAAGGGTGACGCTTTTTTATTAGGCGTCACCCTTTCAATATTGAAAAGTAACTTTGCTTATTTCACGATTCCTCGTTCCGAAGCCTTCACGAAGTTAACGATATTCTCGATTTCTTCACTCATCGGGACCTGGTCGACAATCTTCTGTACAGCATCCTGAATACTGAAATTACCTTGATAAATCAGTCTGTATGCATTGGCGATGTGACGGAGGATCCTTTCGGATGTATTGTGATGTTGTGAAAGAACCACCGCGTTCACTCCATGGTATGCAACGGGGTTTCCGGACATAATTACATACGGAGGTACATCTTTAGAAATACGGCAACCACTCTGTACAAGTGTCCAGCTACCGATGTGGCAGTATTGGTGCAGAGTGACATTTCCACTTAGAATCACGCAGTCATCCAGTGTGCATTCTCCTGCAATAGTCGTACCGATACCTACCACACAGTTATTGTTGATTTGTACGTCATGGCAGAGGTGTACTTTATCCATTAGGTAATTTCCGTTACCGATCTTGGTAGCATTGCCGCCAAAGGTAGCACGGCTGATTACCACATTTTCGCGGATATCGTTGTTGTCACCGATAATCAGGCTACTTTCTTCTCCCGTGTAGTGGAAATCTTGCGGTTCCGCTCCCAGGACAGCATTCTGATGTATCTTGTTTCCTTTTCCCATTTTAGTACCTTGCAGGATACTGGCATAAGACATGATGACGCAGTCATCTCCGATTTCCACATTCTTTTCAATGTAGGCAAACGGCAGGACAGTTACATTCTTGCCAAGTTTTGCTTCGGGGTCTACGTAAGCTAACGGACTAATCATAATAGTATATGTTTAAAGTTATTCTTCTCTTCCACCACCTAGAGCCTGGTAAAGGCTGACTACGGCCTGCATCTGATCGAAGCAATCGGAAACCTGTGAGATTTGCGCGCTCAGATAAGATTGCTGTGCCGACAGTACTTCCAGATAAGTTGAAGTCCCTAAGTTAAACAATTCTTTTGTATCTTCCGAAGCTTTTTTAGCAGATTCTACTTGTAACCGGCGAGATTCTACCTTTTCGCTGGTTTTTTGGTATAAACTTAGCGCATTGCTGACCTCACTTCCGGCATTCAATAGTGCCTGCTGGAAGGATAGTTTCGCTGATTCTTCTTGTGCTTTTGCAGCTTTCAGACGAGCGATGTTTTGTCCCCGATAGAATAGAGGTTGTGTCAGAGAACC
>ERZ791716.1355-NODE-1355-length-11714-cov-3.877005_pt1 | contig 11714 bp, 10 predicted proteins | sample MGYA00510049_ERZ791716 | MGnify/ENA primary metagenome ERZ791716 (study PRJEB30046, sample SAMN00715135) | human gut metagenome | study: EMG produced TPA metagenomics assembly of the A metagenome-wide association study of gut microbiota in type 2... | reverse complement strand
ATTTCCTGATTATGATTGTCGTGGGTATCTATGCGGTGCTGATACGCAACATTTCGGGCGCGGCGGACATTGCCGGGGCTATCTGGGGCTGCATGGGCTACACCGTGCTACTCTGTTTCTGTCTGTTCAAGACCGGCAGCATCAGCAAGTCCGTATTCGGTGCCCATTGAGAAAGGAGCGTTTGAATGGCGTATGTGACCGTTCCCAAAGATTTGACCCATGTAAAATCCAAAGTCTTATTCGGGCTGACCAAGCGGCAGCTGGTCTGCTTCGGCGGTGCGCTCCTCACGGGCGGGCCGCTTTATTTTTTGGCCCGGAACTATCTTTCCAACAGTGCAGCGGCCCTGCTGATGATTTTTGCCATGCTGCCGGGACTGCTGTTCGCTCTGTTTGAGCGGCACAGCCAGCCCCTTGAAGTAGTGATTCAGCAAATGATTCAGTGCTGCTTTATCCGTCCCAAGGAAAGGCCCTATCAGACCAACAATGCTTACGCCGCCCTTGTGCGGCAATACCAAATGGAACAGGAGGTAAAGGCCATTGTCCAGAAAAACGACACCCCGCGAAACCGAAAAGCCCAAAAAGCTCACCCGCGCCCAGAAAAAAGAAATTGATGCCGTTCTCCGCAAGTACAAGGGTGACGGCAAGCCCCGCACGGCACAGGCCACCATCCCGTATGAGGCCATCTACCCGGACGGTGTGTGCCGCATTGACCGACGCACATTCTCCAAGTGCATTGCCTTTGAGGACATCAGTTATCAGCTGGCCCAGCCGGAAACAAGAACCGCCATCTTTGAACACCTGTGCGACCTCTACAACTATGTGGATGCTTCCATCCATGTGCAGCTTTCGTTTTTGAATCGCAAGGTTGACCCGGTGCAGTACGCAAAAAGTTTTGAGATCGAACCGCAGGGAGATGATTTCGACGACATCCGCGCCGAGTACACCGCCATCCTGCAAAAGCAGCTTGCCAGCGGAAACAACGGCATTGTCAAAACGAAATACCTGACCTTCACCATCGAGGCCGACAGTCTGAAAACAGCGCGGGCCCGTCTGACCCGCATTGGCCTTGACCTGCTGGGCTACTTCAAGACCATGGGCTGCACGGCGCACGTCATGGACGGGCAGGAGCGTTTGGAGGTACTGCACGGCATCTTCCACCCGGATGGCGAACAGTTCCGTTTTAGCTGGGACTGGCTGGCACCCTCCGGCCTATCTACCAAGGACTTTGTGGCCCCGTCCTCCCTCTGCTTCGGCACGGCCAAGACCTTTGGGCTGGGCGGCAAGTATGGAGCCGTGAGCTTTTTACAAATCCTTGCGCCGGAACTTTCAGACGAAATGCTGGCCGACTTTCTCAAAACGGAAAGCGGGATTCTCGTCAATCTCCATGTGCAGGCCATCGACCAGACCGAGGCCATCAAAACCATCAAACGGAAAATCACAGACCTTGATGCTATGAAGATTCAGGAACAGAAAAAGGCTGTCCGTTCCGGGTACGACATGGATATCCTCCCCAGCGACCTTGCCACCTACGGCGAGGATGCCAAAAAGCTGCTGAACAAATTGCAGACCCGGAACGAACGGCTTTTCATGCTGACTTTTTTAGTGCTGAATGTGGCCGACACCAAGCAAAAACTGGGCAACGATGTGTTCCAAGCGGCAGGTGTGGCGCAGAAGTACAACTGCTCTCTTGTCCGGCTGGACTACCAGCAGGAGCAGGGCCTTGTGTCCAGTCTGCCGCTGGGCATCAACCAAATAAAGATTCAGCGCAGCCTTACCACCTCCAACGTAGCGGTGTTCGTACCCTTTGTAACGCAGGAGCTTTTCCAGAGCGGTGCGGCCATGTACTACGGCATCAACGCAAAATCCCACAATATGATCATGCTGGACCGCAAGCAGGCCCGGTGTCCCAACGGCTTGAAGCTGGGCACGCCCGGCAGCGGCAAATCCATGAGCTGCAAGTCCGAAATCGTCAGTGTGTTTTTAACGACTGCTGACGATATTTTTATTTCAGACCCAGAGGCCGAGTATTATCCGCTGGTCAAGCGGCTGCATGGGCAGGTCATCAAACTTTCGCCCACCAGCAAGGACTATGTGAATCCTCTGGACATCAACCTGAATTATTCCGAAGATGACAGCCCGCTGGCCTTGAAGTCGGATTTTGTGCTGTCGTTCTGTGAGCTGGTCATGGGCGGCAAAACAGGTCTGGAAGCGATTGAACGCACCGTGATAGACCGTGCCGTAAAAGCCATCTACCGCCCCTATCTGGCGAATCCCTGCCCGGAGAATATGCCGATTTTGTCTGACCTCCACCAAGCCCTGCTCGACCAGCACTTGCCGGAAGCGGACCGGGTAGCGCAGGCATTGGACTTGTATGTGTCCGGCTCGCTGAATGTGTTTAATCACAAAACGAATGTGGACATCCACAACCGGCTCGTGGCCTTTGACATCAAAGAGTTAGGCAAGCAGTTAAAAAAATTGGGGATGCTCATTATTCAGGACCAGATATGGGGCCGCGTCACCCAGAACCGCAGCCAAGGCAGGGCTACATGGTATTTTGCAGACGAGTTCCATTTGCTCTTGAAAGAAGAACAGACCGCTGCTTATTCCGCAGAAATCTGGAAACGCTTCCGCAAATGGGGCGGTGTGCCCACAGGTGCCACCCAGAATGTGAAGGACCTTCTTTCGTCCCCGGAGATCGAGAACATTCTGGAAAACAGCGACTTCATCACGCTGCTGAATCAGGCATCCGGCGACCGCAAAATCCTTTCGGAACGGCTTAACCTCTCCGCAGACCAGCAGAAGTACATCGACAATTCGGAACCGGGCGAAGGACTGCTGATTTTTGAAAATGTGGTGCTGCCGTTCTCAAACCCTATCCCGAATAACACCCAGCTTTACAAAATTATGACCACCCGGCTCAGCGAGGTGGTGGAGCTATGAGCCTAACGCATTTCAGCTTGTTTTCCGGCATCGGCGGCATCGACCTTGCCGCAGAAGCGGCGGGTTTTACTTCGGTCTGCCAATGCGAGTGGGCGGCCTTTCCCGCCGCTGTGCTGGCAAGCCACTGGCCGAAGGTGCCCCGCTTTCAGGACATCACCACCGTGACAAAGGAGGCTTTCTTTGAAAAAACAGGACTTCGCACCGTCACCCTCATTTCAGGCGGCTTCCCGTGCCAGCCGTTCTCCACCGCAGGGCGGCAGCGCGGCTTCCACGATGAACGCTACCTGTGGCCCGAAATGCTGCGGGTCATCCGGGAATTGCAGCCCCGTTGGGTGCTTGGAGAAAATGTTGCTGGCTTCCTCCGTATGGGGCTCGACAAAACGCTCATTGACTTGGAGCAGGCAGGTTACGATGTTCGGGTTTTCGTATTACCTGCTGCTGCCGTTGGCGCGTGGCACGAACGGAAACGGGTATTCATCATCGGCTCCGCTGCTTCCCACACCCCTTGCCAGCGACACCGGGGATGTGGGCAAGGGGCTGGACATCCAAATCTCTGCGAACGGCAGCTACCGCAAGATGAACAAGGACGGCAAGGCGTGGACGGCGCGGCTTTCCCATGTGGTCTACCGGATGACCCCCACCACGCTGGAAAAGCCCTACCTCAACCCGGACTGGGTAGAGTGGCTGATGGGTTTCCCGCGCAAATGGACGGACATTCCCTTTGGGCCGAAGAACCCGCCGACATCCCGCGCCTGACCGAAGAGGTGCCGAACCGCAGCAAGCGGATGAAAACACTGGGCAATGCAGTTTCGCCGCCGCAGGTGTTCCCGATTCTCAAATACATTGCGGACATTGAAACGGGCCGCTGTCCGATGGGAGGTGAAGAACTTTGAAAGAATTGCGGGCAAAAGCCAAAGTCACCCAGATCATGACCCGTGACGGTCTGGTGGTGGAAAATCAAGCGGACGGCACTGTAGAGAATGTTTCCAGTCGGGAAGCGGAACAGGACTACTCCACGGATGCCGAGGGCAAGGCCGAAAAAATTCTGGAACGGGCCGAGGACATCAAGGACGGGCATAAAAATAAAAAGAAAGCGAAAAAGGCAACAGAAACAGCGGCCACCGCCGAAAGCGAAGATGGCCTGCACCGTTCCGCTGCCCGTTTGGAATTGACCGAGGAAGAACGGGCAGACCCGGCGTTGCAGCCGTATATCCAAAAGGCAGGAGCGAAAGCCGACAAACTGGATGCAGCCCGCGCCGCTCTGCCGAAAAAGCGTGTCCCGGTCAAAGAAAAAGTCTACGATGCCGCCAGCGGCAAGGCGAAATCCACCCTGCGCTTTGAACAGCAGGACAAAGGCCCACCCAGCCTGAAACCAAACCCGGCCAGCCGCCCAATTTCGGAAGCATTGCTGTTCGCCCACGGAAAAATCCATGAAGTCGAACACGAAAATGTGGGTGTGGAGGGTGGCCACAAGGGTGAAGAACTGGTGGAGCATCAGACCGCCAAGGTCATCCGCAGCGGCATCCGGCACCACAAGATGAAGCCCTACAAGGCCGTGGAAAAGGCAGAGCGTCAGCTCATGTCTGCCAATGCAGAATACTTTTACCAGAAATCCTTGCGGGACAATCCGCAAATTGCACAGGCGGCCAGCAACCCCATTTCCCGGATGTGGCAGAAACGGCGTATCAAACAGCAGTATGCCAAAGCTGCACGGCAGGCCGGACAAGCCGCCGCGCAGGGTGCAGCCGCCACCGCAGAGAACGGTTTCCGGGTAACAAAGCTGGCGGCCGAGGGCGGCGAACGGGTGGCCGAATTTGCGGCCCAGAACTGGAAAACCATTCTGATCGTGGCGGTGTTCGGTCTGCTGGCTCTGCTCTTGATAACGGGTTTGCAGTCCTGCACCGTGATGGCGGGCACCGCTGGAACCGGCGTGACGGCATCCTCTTACTTTTCCAAGGACAAGGATATGCTGGGTGCAGAAAAAACCTACGCCAAGCTGGAACAAAAACTGCAACGGTATCTGGACACCTACGAGGCCACCCACAACTACGATGAATACCATTTTTATCTGGACGAAATCGAGCATGACCCCTATGTGCTGATCTCGATTTTGTCCGCGCTCCATGATGGCGTTTTTACATTGGCCGAGGTGCAGGGCGAACTTGAAATGCTCTTTGAAAAGCAGTACATCCTGACCGAGACCGTGACCATGCAGATACGCTACCGTACAAAAATGATGGTCATTATTGGCCCGTATGGTGTGCCGCAAGTTATCACCTACCAAGAACCGTATGAATACTACATCTGCACGGTCAAGCTGAAAAACAAGGATTTGTCCCATTTGCCCGTGGAAGTGCTGACCGAAGAACAACTCAGTGCTTATTCGCTCTATATGCGCACGCTGGGCAACCGGCCGGATTTGTTCGGGCAGGCACAGTACCCCAATGCGTCCACCATCAAGCAGCCCACCTATTACGACATTCCCCCGGAAGCACTAAAGGATGATAGGTTCGCCGCCATGATGGAGGAAGCCACCAAGTACATCGGCTACCCGTATGTGTGGGGCGGCAGTTCGCCCAGCATCAGCTTTGATTGCAGCGGCTACATTTCGTGGGTGCTGAATCACTCCGGCTGGAACGTGGGCCGCCAGACCGCACAGGGCCTTTACAACCTCTGTACTCCTGTTTCGACGGCGCAGGTCAAACCGGGCGACCTTGTGTTTTTCAAGGGAACCTACGATACCCCCGGCGTGAGCCATTGCGGCATCTATGTGGGCAATTCCATCATGCTGCACTGCGGCGACCCTATCTCTTACACAAACCTCAACTCAAAATATTGGCAGGAACATTTTTACAGCTATGGGCGTTTACCGTGACGCCAGAAAGGATTTTGTATGGCAAAAAGACTTTCCCGCATTGAGCGCGACATCGAACGGCTCAAAGAAAAAATCAGCGAATACCAGCAGCAGTTGAAAGAACTGGAAGCTGCAAAGACCGAACAGGAAAATTTGCAGATCATTCAGCTGGTGCGCAGCATGAACATGAAGCCGGACGAGTTCGCGGCCTTCCTGCGCAGCGGTGCGCTGAATGCTGCACCCACCGCTACACCGTACCACAAACAGGAGGATGCCGCCGATGAAACCTGATTGGAACCGCCGTTTTGCAGCTGGGCTGCTGGCTATCCTGCTCTGCCTCTGCTCGTTCTCCATGCCCGCCTTTGCAAGCGGCTCTGACCCGGCCCCGGAACCTCTGCCGGAGATTATCGAAGAAGAACCCACTACGGGCGGCATGGAGCCGGAGGGCGTGTCCATCACGCCCAAAGGCAACGCAACACTGGTGGATGATTTTTACGGCGACAAGCAGCTTATCACTGTGACCACCAAGGCCGGGAATTATTTTTACATTCTCATTGACCGCGCCAACGAGGACAAAGAAACCTCTGTCCACTTCCTGAACCAAGTGGACGATGCCGACTTGCTGGCCCTGCTGGATGAAGAACCGCAGACCACCGAGGTCTGCACCTGCACGGTGAAATGTGAGGCAGGAAACGTGAACGAAAACTGCCCCTTGTGTGAAAAGAGCCTGCGGAGCTGCACGGCCCCGGAAGCTGTGAAAACCGACACCGAAACGCCGCAGGAAAAGCCGAAATCCAACATGGGCAGTCTGATGATTCTGCTGGCGTTGGCTCTGGCGGGCGGTGGCGCGGCACTCTATTATTTCAAGTTCCGCAAGCCCAAGGCCGATATCACCGGGCACGATGATCTGGACGAATACGATTTTGGCGAGGACGAAGATGCAGACGAGGAACCTGCTGAAATCGAGAGTTCTAATGATATTTCCCAATAATCTTTCTCTTATCATAAAGGAACCGGGTCCACCCATTGTCGAGCAGACCCGGTTCTCATTTTTCAAAATCGTGAGAATTGGGATTGTACCAGCGAGAATCGTTCAAAAGAACAAGATTTCCTCTTTCTTTGCGCTCTCCCTCATAAATCGCGTGGCAATTAGGGCAGGTAAAGAAAAATCTATAATGGTTTGAACTACTCAGCGTTTCATATTCTCCTTGCATTTGTGAGCCGCAGAACTTGCACGTTTGAAACATTTTATCCCCCTGCCTTTATATCACTGATTGCCGCCTGTAACATTGCTGCCGCAACAGCAGCGGCAATATCTTTTACCGTATCCAATGCCAAAGGCAATCCCTTTTCCTTTATAACTTTTAGGGTTTTATTCCACACGGTGTCATTCTTTATTTTGTCTAGGAACTCATGTCCTTCCCAAGTTAGTCTGCCTACATAAAAAGCATACAATCTATCATCTGCATAACGCGACACATAGGAAGATACCAATTGCGCATCATGTAAAAGACTACAATGATATGCAACCACTTCTGGTGTATAATCGTTCAATCCCAAATCGTGATATGATAAAGCCCTGTCTGTGTATTTTTCCTCTATTGCAAAAAGAATTTTTCGGATTAGCACCATATCTCTTTCCATTGTATCACCCCTTTTTTAATCATTATACCACATATTTCATCTACATAAAAGGATGGTGTTCTATATGAATTTAGTTATTGCCGAAAAGCCCAGTGTTGCCCGCAGCATTGCCACCGTGATCGGGGCCGATGAAAAGCAAAACGGCTACTGGCAGGGCGGCGGGTATCTTGTCAGCTGGTGCATCGGGCATCTGGTGTCCTTTGCGGAAGCGGGCCAGTACGATGAAAAATACTGCAAGTGGAAGTATGAAGATTTGCCCATCCTGCCCCAGCCGTGGCAGTTCATTGTCCCGGACGAAAAGAAACAGCAGTTTGAAATTGTGCGCTCTATGCTCAACCGCCCGGATGTGGACAGTGTGACCGCCGCGACCGATGCAGGCCGGGAGGGAGAACTGATTTTCCGTTTCGTCTACCAAATGGCCGGTTGCACAAAACCTGTGAAGCGGCTCTGGATTTCCAGCATGGAGGATGCAGCCATCCGGGCGGGCTTTGCAAACCTGCACCCGGATTCGGACTACGATGCTCTGTACCAGTCGGCCCTCTGCCGTGCAAAGGCGGATTGGCTGGTGGGTATCAATGCAACGCGACTGTTTTCGGTGCTGTATCACAAAACCCTGACGGTAGGCCGGGTGCAGACCCCGACACTGAAAATGTTGGTGGACCGGGACGCAAAAATCCTGCGCTTCCAGAAAGAAAAGTATTACACGGTCGGCATCCATTCCGGCAGCTTGAAAGCAGACAGTGGGCGCATTTCGGATGCAGAAACCGCAAATTCTCTCAAAGAAAAATGCACAGGCACAACTACCGTTTGTACTTCTGTCAAACGGGAGAAAAAGACAGAACAGCCGCCCAAGCTCTATGACCTGACCACCTTGCAACGGGAGGCAAACCGCCTGTTCGGTTTCACGGCAAAGCAGGCCCTTGATTATGCCCAGCAGCTTTACGAAAAGAAACTGCTGACCTATCCCCGCACGGACAGCCAATATCTGACCGAGGACATGGGCCAGACAGCACAACATCTTGTGTCTGATCTGCTGGGGCTGCTGCCCTTTGCCCAAGGACTTGCGCTGACTGCGGAAGTAGGCCGGGTGCTGAACAGCAAAAAGGTATCGGACCACCACGCCATCATTCCCACTGCTGAATTTGTAAAACAGGGCTTCGCTGGTCTTGCCGAAAGTGAATGCAAGCTGATGAACCTTGTCTGCTCCAAACTGCTCTGTGCGGTGGCCGCACCCCACGAGTACGAAACAGTGACCGCCGTGTTCTCCTGTGCAGGGAACGAGTTCACCGCCAAGGGAAAACGGTGCTTGTCCCCGGATGGAAAGAGATCGACCAGCGATTCCACTCCACCCTGAAAACAGACGGTGATGAAGAAACGGAAGCCCTGAACACCCTGCCGGAACTGGCCGAGGGACAGAGTTTTTCCGTGACGGCTAACGTTTCGGAACACTTCACGTCCCCGCCGAAAGCCTACACCGAAGATACGCTCCTGTCAGCAATGGAGCGGGCCGGGGCCGAAGATATGCCGGAAGATGCAGAACGCAAGGGGCTGGGCACACCCGCCACCCGCGCCGCGATTCTGGAAAAATTGGTGCAAATGGGCTTTGTGCAGCGCAAGGGCAAACAGCTTGTCCCCACCAAGGACGGCATCAATCTGGCGGTGGTTCTGCCGGAAAGCCTGACCTCTCCCGCCCTGACCGCCGAATGGGAAACCCGCCTGACCGAGATTGCCAAGGGAAACGCAGACGCGGACGAGTTCATGGCCGAAATTGAAACGCAGGTACGCCAACTGGTCAAGACCTATTCCTGCATCAGCGCGGACAAGCAGAACTTATTTCAGTCGGAACGGGTTATCATCGGCAAGTGTCCCCGATGCGGTGAGAATGTCTACGAGGGTAAGAAGAATTTTTACTGCGGGAACCGTGGCTGTCAGTTCGTGATGTGGAAGAATGACCACTTCTTTGAGCAGCGCAAAAAGGCGTTCACCCCGAAGATCGCCGCTGCTCTGCTCAAAAACGGTAAGGCAAAGGTCAAGGGCCTCTACTCCGAGAAAACAGGCAAAACCTATGATGCAACGGTGCTTCTGGCAGATACGGGAGGCAAGTACGTCAATTACCGAATTGCGAGGGATTCTATAATGTGATAAAATAAACTTAACTAAAGGAACTTTGCAGGGAGATGCCGTAATGAAATTCACAGATAGATGTCCAGCTACTTGGAAAGAGTTACAAGATTATGTTGCGTTGTTTTTGAATCAATCGGGATATCGAGCAGTCAGTCCTTGCACAATTGATACTGTCCGTGGCAAAGTGGAAGTTGATGTTTTGGTCGAATCTCCTGACGAACTAGTTAAAAGAATTGTGTGTGAATGTAAATTCTGGAATTCTTCAGTTCCAAAAGAAAAAGTACACGCATTCCGAACAGTTGTACAAGATTCTGGTGCATCATTGGGTCTTTTGATTTCACAAGCCGGCTTCCAATCCGGCGCGATTGAGGCTGCAAATCTTTCAAATGTGCGCTTGATGACGTGGAATGAATTTACAGATATAATTGCCGACAAATGGACATTAACGCGATTAAAGCAGCTCAAAAAGGAATCTGTTCCATTGTCTGAATACACCAGTCCGCTTCATTTTCCATTTGATAACTTAAAAGATGAAGATGTCGGACGCTATCTAAAGGCTTGTGACAAATACAGGCCTTTGCGTACTACCTGTTGGGAAATCACTAGAAAAGATTTGAAAGAAAATGATTCTTTAACGGATTTTTGGTATAAAGGTTCGGAGTTCACAACAATCGAAAGCTATCTAAATTTTCTTTCAGATCAAGTAACAGCAGGTCTAAAAGAATTTGGCGAAATTCTTGCAAATTCCAATATCATAATTCCACCTGAACGGCTCGAAAAGTCGTATGGGTATATTTATATGTCCCTTTAACAGATTTCGGATAAGTTCATAATAAAATTACGAGGGCCGGTTATGGTAAGGTGAAGCATTCATTTTGCCATAACCGGCTCTCTCTATCCGTAGGATAGCAAAAAAGGAGTGTGACCAAATGAGCGAATTATTTTCCATCCAGCTGCAAAATCGGCAGCAGCAAGGCAGGGATGGCGTCTGGCTGGATCTGCCTACCACAACCGAACAGGTACAAGCAGCCCTGCGGCAAATCGGCATTTCGTCCGATAATCCGCAGGGCCTTTTCATTTCCGGCTATTTTGCCGAGGTAGAAAAGCGTTTTGCCATCCCTTACAACATGGTGCTGGCATCCAATGTGGACGAGCTGAACTTTCTGGCCGCACGGCTGGAAACGCTTTCTGCCGGGGAACGCGCAGAGCTGAACGCCGCCCTGCAAGCCCCGCAGAGTGAGCTTTTCAGCATCGGGAGAATCACCGACTTTCCCGAAAACGTGGACTACTATGTGCATCTGCCGGATGTTCACGGGCCTGCCCAGCTGGGCGACTACTATCTGAACCGTTCCGGCATGGTGGATATGCCGGAGGAATGGAAAGGCGGCATCGACACGGCGCAGTTCGGCCGGTATGTGGCCCAGCAGGAGCAGGGCGTGTTTACCGAGTATGGCTACCTTGTCAAAAGCGGGGATGCGTGGCAGAAAGTCCACGAGGGCCAGCCTGTGCCGGAAGAATACCGGGTACTGTCCTTTCCTGCGCCGGAAGTTCTGCGGGATGCGGCCAACATCCCGCCGCCTGTTCAGCCTGAAACGGAACCGCAGAAAGTTATTCCCATTATCCTGAATGGCAAGGACAGCGCAGAGCGGATGAAAGAAATTACGGACCGGCTGGAAACAGGGATTCAGCAGTTGTTCGACAGCGACCGCTACAAAGCCTACCTCACCACGATGGCGAAATTCCACAATTACAGCTTCAACAACACCTTGCTGATCGCCATGCAGGGCGGCCAACTGGTGGCGGGCTTCAACAAGTGGAAAGACACGTTCCACCGCACCGTAAAGAAAGGCGAAAAAGGCATCAAAATCCTTGCTCCTGCGCCGTACAAGGTCAAGCAGAAGATGGAAAAGCTGGACGAACAGGGCAAGCCGATTCTGGACAAGGACGGCAAGCCGCTGACGGAAGAAAAAACGGTGCAGATTCCGGCCTTTAAGGTGGTGTCTGTGTTCGATGTCAGCCAGACCGAGGGCGAACCGCTGCCGTCCATTGCAGTGAACGAACTTTCCGGCAGCGTGCAGGACTACCAAGATTTTTTCAAAGCGTTGGAGCAGGCTTCCCCGGTGCCCATCGGGTTTGAGGACATCGAGGGCGG
>ERZ791716.1350-NODE-1350-length-11731-cov-1.760963_pt1 | contig 11731 bp, 8 predicted proteins | sample MGYA00510049_ERZ791716 | MGnify/ENA primary metagenome ERZ791716 (study PRJEB30046, sample SAMN00715135) | human gut metagenome | study: EMG produced TPA metagenomics assembly of the A metagenome-wide association study of gut microbiota in type 2... | reverse complement strand
AGTCTCGTGCATCATAACAGAGGACTCAATATCCGAGATATCCTTTCCCATATGCATGACAATGAAGTTCAATCCGTAAACTCCCACATCCAGAAGTGCTCCGCCTGCCAACTCCGGGTTGGTAAGCCGCTCTATATTTGATATCGGGTAGGACAGATTACATGTCATAGTCCTGACATCACCTATTACGCCAAATTCCAGAATTTCATTTATCATCTGTCTGGACGGCATATACCGCGTCCATATTGCCTCTGCCACGTACACATTCTTCTTTGCTGCCAGATCTGCGATCTCCTCAGCCTGTGCAGCATTGTAGGTAAATGCCTTCTCGCATAGCACATTTCTTCCATGTTCTATGCAGAGCTTCATTTGCTCATAGTGATGAGAATGCGGCGTTGCAATGTATACCAGATCTATCGCATCGTCACTGACCAGTTCCTCATAACTTCCGTAAGCTTTATCTATTGCAAACTCGTTGGCAAATGCATTTGTCTTTTCCCAGCTTCTCGAACCTACAGCATACAGCTTCACATCAGTCATCCTGTTTATCGTGTCCGCCATAACGCCGGCAATCTTGCCTGCGCCTAATATTCCTATGTTCATATGCTGTCATCCTCCTGTTTTTTCTATCTGTTTTCCAGCGCTGACACTGCATATATATCTTCAAAAGTACATCTCTTTTTGTTTTCGACATATTTTGACATTACATATCAGATTATAACACACAGACGGGAAAATAGAAGAAAAACTCCTGATGCCAGCGATAACTGACACCAGGAGTCCTCCCCTTTATCTTGAGCACCATAATAAGCACCCAACCCACTATATATGTTGTACTATGCATCTCTATCGGCTACACATATTCTACAGTGTAAAATATGTTGTTCCACAATCCGCATGTTACTCTCTGTACATAAGGTAGCTGTACATATCTGCATAATCATGTCTCTCATTCTTGATGAAATCGATGGCTTCCCTTGGATGCTGATTCAGCATTCCAGTCAGCATGTATGGCACATCATAGCCCCATACTGCATCTCCCTTTGCCTTGAGCGGAACCATGTACTGCTCTATGAACTTCAAGATGTGGTACAGGTTGTACTTTGGATTTCTGAGGAATCCAAGAAGAAGCTCAAGCGCACAATTTCCTGCGCCCCTGCCCATACAGCTTACAGTTCCATCGAGCATGCTCGCACCACTCCTCATTGCCTCAACAGTGTTGGCATAGGCAAGCTTTAAGTTGTCGTGTGCATGTATTCCTATCTTCTTGCCATACTTCTCTCCAACTGCGACATATTTCTCCGCGAGTTTCTTGATCTGCTCAGGGTACAGTGAGCCGTAGCTGTCAACAATGTATATTCCATCTACATTGCTCTTACCAAGCAGCTCAAGGGCAAGATCGATATCCGACTCCTGATCCTTTGAAACTGCCATGATATTACATGTGGTCTCGTATCCCTTTGCATGTGCATCCTCAATCATCTCGATGGCTGCAGGCATGGTGTTGATGTATGTCGCCACCCTCACCAGATCGATAACACTGTCGGCTCTGTCGATGATATCCTTCTTGTAGTCGCATCTTCCGACATCAGCCATAACTGAAATTTTCAGATCTGTATTGTTCTCTCCAACGATGGCTCTTATATCCTCCTCGTTGCAGAACTTCCATTTGCCGAATTTGTTCACATCAAACATTTCCTTGGAGGCCTTATAGCCGAATTCCATATAATCAACCCCCGCCTTGATGTTCGCTTCATAGAGGGCTCTTATAAACTCGTCAGTAAAATAGAAATCGTTGACAAGTCCTCCATCTCTTATTGTTGCGTCAAGTACCTGAATGTCAGGTCTGTAGGTGATCAGATCTCCGCCTATCATAATAGTGTCCTCCTTCTTGTTTTTTGTTTTGATTTTCTCCTCAGTTTTCTCGGTTTAAACTTACGTCACTTTAACGCGTTGGTGTATGTTAGTAACTTTATTTAGTATAGCACACAAATAAATTAATGCAAGGACTTTATTCAAAAATGCAATCTTTGGTGATTCTGTTTTTATCCTTTTTCGCAGGGAAAGCAAAGTCTTAGGATAATTTTATCCTAAACAAGCGAAATATAGCCCAAAAGATACAACTTTCTGGAACTTTGTATCTTTTAGGCCTAAATTGTTGATTTCTGGATAATTTTTAGCTCAGATCCTCGCCGTTAGTCTCGATGACCTTCTTGTACCAGTAGAAGGAATCCTTTCTGTATCTCGCAAGATCCTTCATGTCAAACTCATCTCTGTTGACATATATAAAGCCGTATCTCTTGGTGATTCCCTCGTGGGTGGACACGAGATCAATTGCTGACCAAGGACAGTAACCCATCATCTCTGCGCCCTCGTCTGCTGCCAGCTTGATCTGCTCTATATGCTTTCTTAAGTACTCTATACGATAGTCGTCGTGTACCTTGCCGTCCTCTGTGAGCTTGTCATATGCGCCAAGACCATTCTCTGTCACGATCATAGGAAGGTGATATCTGCTGTACATCTCTCTTATAGTTGCCCTGAAGCCGTCAGGGTCTATCTCCCAGCCAAACTCTGTGCGAAGAAGATTTGGATTTGGATACGCCTTGTATACCCCCGGCTCAATACCGGCTGATTGCTGATCCTTTTTTTCTGAGTCCGTCACAGCAACCGGGCTGTCATCCCACTCAACCGTTGCAGTGTTATAATAATTGAAACCTATAAAATCAGGCTTTGCCTGCGCCATGATATCCATATCTCCAGCCTCAATAACAGGGATAGCGTCATGCTCTTCAAGGAACTTCCACACCAGGTCGTTGTATCTTCCATACACTGCCATATCAAGGTAAAGCCAGTTTCTTATCGCGTTGAAGTTCTGTGCTGCCAGGACATCCTTCGGCTTACATGTGGCAGGATATACCAGTGAAATATTTGGTGCAGGACCAATCTTTGCACCAGGACACATCTCATGGAGAAGCTTCATGGCCTTTGCCTGAGCAAGGAGCATGTGGTGATTCTCCTGATAAAGCTTCTTGTATTTATTTGTCACGCCCTCCATGTTGCAGGTTCCGATCACGTCACCCACAAGTGTGAGCATGTTCTGCTCATTGATAGTCAGCCAGTACTTTACTCTGTCGCCATAATTTGTGTAGAGAAGCTTTGCAAATTCAACAAACTCGTCAACACTCTCTCTTCTCGACCAGCCACCTTTTTTCTCAAGAGCCGCAGGAAGATCAAAATGGAACATTGTGACAAGCGGCTCGATTCCGTACTTGAGGCACTCATTTATCACATTGTTGTAGAAGTCAATTCCCTCCTGGTTGACTCTGCCGGTTCCCTCTGGGAGGACTCTGCTCCACGCGATGGAGAATCTGAATGTCTTGAATCCCATCTCAGCCATGAGGGCTATGTCCTCTGCATATCTGTGATAAAAATCAGCACACACATCCAGCTCACTTGTTCCCGCTGGAACTGTCTTGATATCCTGCACACTTGGACCCTTGCCGTGTGACAGATTGGCACCCTCAACCTGATATGCGCTTGTCGATGCTCCCCAGAGAAAATTCTCCGGGAGTCCATGTTTCTTTGTGATTATCATAATTTTCCCTCCATGGATTTACATTTTCAATAGTATTTATAAAAGAGATGAACCATCTGTTCCAGTTCATCTCCATCTTACGTTTGTTTTATTGCGATTTTATTTCACGCCCTCATACTTCTGCTTATAATTGTACAACGCGCCAAGAAGATTCGAATCATTGCGGAACTTGCATGTGTCGATAACCATGCCATCGTAGGTCTTTGTAATCTTTCTTATCTTGTCCACATACTTCTTAACCCCCGGAACAAAGTTCGGATTGGCACTCATTCCACCTCCGATAAGTATGACATCCGGATCTATCGTCATGTACAGGTTACAGCAGAGCTTTGCTATGGAGAAGTATGAGTCCTCAACCATATCTATGATCTCCTGATTGCCCTCATCTATCCATTGATATACCATCTCACCGGTCACCTCTTCTGGCTTCATATGCATTATCTTGGATGCCTTGTATGTAATGGAGCTTGCAGTACATGTTGAGGTTACCATGAACGGGTTATATTCAAATGTCTCCTCAACAGTCAGCTCTTCACAGCATCTGACATTATCAGCTTCTTCCCTTGTCATGTTCATGAGGGCATATGACAATTCACCTGCCAGAAGTCTCTTGCCTCTGTGGATCTTTCTGTCAATGATTATTCCACCGCCGATTCCTGTACCCACGACAACGACTGCTGCATTTGTAGCCGTGCTGGCATTGCCCAGCCACAACTCTGCGAGAGCCGCACATTTGCCATCGTTCTCAAGGGCTACAGACACACCGCCGCATGCCTCTGATATGAGATCACCAAGATGTGCACCATCAAGATACTTGATCCCGCCACCGCCGTACACTATGCCACGCTCGACATCTATCTGTCCAGGAAGCCCCATGGCAATTCCCGTTATGTCACAGTCCAGTACCTTCTCGTCATACACCTTCTTGATCTGCGCCACAAATGCCGGAGTTCCAGCCTCGGCATATCTGTCGGTTGGAGTCTTACCCTTTCCCGATATATTGCCCTCATCGTCCATTAACGCATACTTTATAAATGTTGCCCCTACATCAAATACTAAATACATAAGTCCCTCCTCTATAACACGTCCTCTGACAGATGACAGAACACGTAACATTATTCTTAATGTATTATCCCATCTATCCGATATTTAGCCAATTGTTTTTCATATTTTTTTTATAGAAAAATTTACAAACATGTATAGTAAACACAGGACTGACAGCACTATTTTTTCATAAGGAGGACTTATATATGATTCAACGAACAAATTCAGACATGTTGTTTACTGATTTCTATGAGCAGTGGATAACCACATACAAACAAGGCGCAATACGCCCAGTCACCATGAGCAAATATAAGATGGCTCATCAATGGCTTGTCAGGCTTATCCCAGATCTCAAAATCGGCGACATAACCCGGATTACCTATCAACAGCTGCTTAACAACTATGCCGCCGAACACGAGCGCCAGACAACGATGGATTTTCACCATCATATAAAATGCGCTATTCTTGACGCCGTCGATGAGGGTCTGATAGAAAGAGATCCAACCAGAAAAGCAATAATAAAGGGACGGCCGCCAAAGGATAAAAAGCAGAAATATCTCAATCAGTTTGAACTCCATACCCCAGAAGCTTCTCGCCAATCTGGACCTGGGAACCAACGTCAGCTGGGACTGGTTTATATTGCTGGTGGCAAAAACCGGTATGCGTTTCTCCGAGGCCCTGGCTCTGACTCCAAAGGATTTTGATTTCTCACGCCAGCTGGTTTCCGTATCCAAAACATGGAACTACAAAGGAGATGGAGGATTTCTACCTACCAAAAACAGATCGTCCATACGCAAAATACAGCTGGACTGGCAGACCGTCATACAATTCGCCGGATTGCTGAAAAATATGCCGGAGGACGAACCTATATTCATAAAAAAACAGGTGTACAATTCCACAGTCAACGATGTTCTCGCCAGACACTGCCGTGAAATTGATGCACCTGTCATTACTATACACGGGCTCAGACATACCCATGCGTCTCTGTTATTATTTGCCGGAGTATCCATAGCCAGCGTAGCAAGGAGACTTGGTCACTCCAGTATGACGACAACGCAGAAAACCTACATTCATATCATACAGGAGCTTGAAAATAAGGATGTCGATGTGATCATGCGTTTTCTGTCAGGACTGAACTAAAACTATCGTATGTGCCTGTCAGTCCCTTTATTCGATATCAAATCCTCCCGACAAAATGTACTTTCTAAGAAGGGAATCAAGTTTCGATCTGACCTTTCTCTTAGGAATATCTTCACCCTCTTTTTTATCAAAATAAGCCTTTGCAGTATCTATGTCGACGCTCTGTACCAGATCATTATACTGTCCAAATGCATCAATATCATTCTCCGTCACATGCTTATCCATGATATCTCTTAATTTCTGCTCATGCAGTCCCAGTATTTCTGCCATTCTGTGTATCTGATCATTCTTTGCCCTTGCCTGATATTCAACGATATAATCCCTCACACTTCTGTCATCATGAACAATCAGATCACCATTTTGAATGTCCTTCAGGACTATATTCGCAAACTTCTGTTCATCCTGGGACAGACTGGCAAATGATCTGTGGAGTTCATTCAGCGCAGCATCCACTGTCGCCTCATCTGCATGTTCATCAAGGGTCTTTATATACTTCTTAAATCTGCTGTCCATGTAATCGGCATCTATCTTCTCAGTTGAAAGTGACATAAGATATGGGTCTATGTCATATGCTGCGTCTTTGCCGCCATCATCTCCGCCACGGCTCAGCTCCTTGTAACGCATAAGCAATGCATCATAGATTCCCTTGTCAAAATCCACTGTATATACACCACTTACTCCATCTGAGTCTTCAACCTCATATGTAAGCTTATCCCATACAAAGCCCTGAACCTTCGCCGGTTCAAGGTACTTATTCAGCTCCCTGAAAAGCTTTGAAAATTTTTGTCTCTCAGTGGGATCTGATGGCAGTCTGGAAAAATCATCTATTCCTGCAGACGCAAACAGATCCTTTATCTCCTTAAAGCACATGTTCATTCTCTGTATATTCTCCGGAAGCTTCATCACAAACACACCATATGCTTTATTACCTGAATACTGCTCAAATGCATATTCTATAATATTTTTCATAGTATAAGGTCTTCTGTAATATCTTATAATTCCATGTGACTTATCCTTCGTAAACACCCTGTTTGTCCTTGAAAATGCCTGTATGATCATCTCAATATTTGTCCATTTGTAAAATTTGTCCATGTACAGAGTGTTGAGCCACTTCGAATCATATCCTGTGAGCATCTGATCTACAACTATAATGATGTCAAGACACTTGGAACTGTCATTGTGAATTGCCACATATGGCGATTTGTGAGCCAGCCTTGCACATACATCTCTCTTAAACGATGCATATGTCGGTATAGTAAATCTCACTCCAAACGTATCATAATAATCTTTAAGGACATCATTTATTCCGTCTATCTTCTCAATGCTGCCCTCTCTGTTGTCATCATGAGGATCAAAAACTGCTGTGAATTTCAGGTTGGTATTTCTGGACTTCAATTCCTTGTAATATGCCATAGCCTCCGGAATACTACTTGTTGCCAGCATGGCATGGAACTTTCCAAAATGGCTCTGCACATCCCAATTCACAAGTATGTCGTCTACAACAGCCTTCCTGTGCTCAGCTCTGTTGTACTGAACGTCCTTTATACACCCCTCTATGCTTTCCGTCTCACGGCCGTTATCATCGAGAGCTGCCCCCATAGGAACATCCTGCATCCAGTGCATATATATGCGTTCTTTTTCAGGATTGCCCTTTACATCCTGGATACTTTTGGCCTTTGCTTTCTCCAGAGCAACCACCTCCCGGAGATCCCTGTCCTTATATGTAGGCTGTGGTATCGTATCGAATCCAAGGACATTTCCATCCCTCATGCCATCTGCAACTGTATATCTGGTACCCTCAAGCTCATCTCCAAACACATCTGCTGTGGTAGTATCCTTTTTCTTGTTTATTTCCAGAATGGGTGTTCCTGAAAATCCGATGAATATAGCTCTTGGGAACGTAAACTTTATCGTAGAGAGCATATCGCCAAATACACTTCTGTGACACTCATCTACTATAAATACGATTCTTTTCCTGTTGATCTTCTCAATATCTGCGGCATTGAGGCCATCTTCATCCTTGATCCTGCTCATCTTCTGTATAGACGTTACTATAAGTGTATCCCTGACAGAATCACTCTTGAGTTTTGTCAGTAATACCTCGGTATTCTCTGTATCCTGTACATCATCAGTAGCATCAGAAAAACCTCTGTATTCCCTGAGCGACTGTGTACCGAGTTCGATCCTGTCCATCAAAAATACTACCTTGTCCGCATCCTTGGAATTGGCAATCAGCTGTGCGGATTTGAAACTTGTCATAGTCTTTCCCGATCCGGTTGTGTGCCATACATAACCGCCATATATACTCTGATCATTCCACTTCATCTCGCTCACGCGCTTGGAAATCTTGCTCGCTGCATAATACTGGTAACTTCGCATAACCTTAAGTACATTGTCAGACTGATCTGCAACACTATAGAATCCAATAAGCTCATGCGCCATCGGTATCGAAAGCAGCAATTCAGCTATTTTGTCCCATCTGTTTATCGGATTATTATAGCTGTCAGCCCAGTGGAAGCAGAATTTCTCGTTATATGATTCATAGCTTCCCGGATTGGCAAAATATACACACTCCTCCGGATTCATCGCCACAAATATCTGAACCAATGAGAATAATCCTGTAAAAACGCCTTCATGAAGATACTTACATATCTGATACTGAGCCTCCGAAATCGGAACCATGCTTTTCTTAAGCTCCACGTGTATAACCGGCATACCATTTATAAGCAGACAGAAATCACCTCTTCTATCTGGATAAATATCGTTCTTGGCACTGAATTTCGGTTGCCTGGCAATCTGATATCTGGTTTTGCCCGCCGCAATCTCATTCCTGTCAAATATCTTAAGCGACACCAATTTGCCAAAATTATGCTCGTCAGCCTCGTTGTCCCTGGTAATCTGTACCGTTCCGCCATTTATAAAACCATTGAGTCTGAGCGGTGTCTTGAGAGCCCTTATCTGTTCAAGAATCTGCTCCATCTCACCATCAGTAAGAGGATAGTCCCCAAGCCTGTCTATACTCCGATTGTTCTCATACAGTATATCCGCCCAGTTTCTGATAAGTTCCTTCTCTGTTTTATAATTTAATATGCCGTCCTTCCACCCCTTCTGCTCAGACAGCATCTTCACAAGATCATCTTCAAATTGCTTTTCACTGTTGTAGCCCATGTGTGTCCTCCCCATGTTTTATATATTTTTTATTGTGACACAGATTTAGTTTTTTGCAATATTTTGTTTGAGGAAAAAGTATTTTTTCTAGTAAGATTTCGAGGGATTTTTGCTTACAATGTCAGAAAGCTTTGTGATAAAATTATCCACGAAAATTGTAGTTGTTTTCATAAAAGCTACGTTAGACTAGGTGTTCTTCTGTTGAGAACAATGTAGCCTGGAGTACATATCAGCGAGGTGTATCTGATGACAATTGGTAAAGTCAATGATAAGTATATTGAAATGCAAAGCAATGAATATACGGATGGAAAAAATGTTATGCACTAGGATTTGACAAAACTTAATTAAAATCGGCTATTATTTTTAACTGCCGAAATTAGTTGAATTTTTAATGTGATTGCTATATAGTTTAGTTGGAGGTGATTTATATGAGTAAAATCGCTGAAGATAAAAAGTTTATCACAACCACAGAACTAAAAAATATGGGGTATACCTATTACAAAATCGACAAGCTTGAAAAGGTTGGAATACTGTCGAGGATAAACCGTAGCACCTATGAAAATCTTGAGTACAAAGGCGATGAAAACGATTTTTTTAGTGCCGAGGCTTATGTGCCGAACGGAGTAATCTGTCTGATGAGTGCCGCTCGGTATTACGGACTTACAAATTTTCTTCCAGATGCTGTAGATGTTGCGATAGAGCGCAAAAAGAAAGTAAATACACTGCCGGAATGGCCGGAGATAAGGATTTTTTATTTTTCCCAATCTCGAATGGATATCGGTGTAAAGAAAATCTATGAGGGTAAAAATTGTTTTCATATTTTCGATATTGAGAAAACAGTGGTAGATATTATTTACTACAGGAACAAGATCGGAATTGAAGAAACATCCGAGGTGTTTAAAAATTACCTAAAACGCAGGGACAGACAAATAGACAGGATTTACGCCTACGCAAAACGGCTGCGTTGCGAGAAAGTGGTAAGAACATATCTGGAGGTGCTTATATGATGAATGTTGATTCAGTAAAGGCGAGACTTAAAAACTTCGCAATAAAAAGTGGTTGTACTTTTCAGGAAGCTCTTACTTACTATGGTCTGGAAAGAACAATCTACAGAATTTCGATATCAGAATATGCAGATAATTTCGTTTTGAAGGGCGGCATATTCCTTTATGCATTATTCGGGCGCAATTATGAAAGAGCAACAACGGATGTGGATTTGCTTGCGCAAAGGATATCAAACGGCAGTGAAGAAATGAAAAGTGTGTTTCAAAAAATTTTTTCTCGGGATGTTGATGATGCGCTTGTGTTTGATGTGGATTCTATTACAGTTGAGGACATTACAGAGTTTAAGGAATATCATGGCTTGCATGTATCATTTGTAGGGTATCTCGACCGAACGAAAATACCAATTAGCATCGATATAGGTTTTGGAGATGTAATCTATCCGGAGGCTGTCAAGATGGACTTTCCTGTAATACTTGATATGGAATCACCAAGAGTGAATGCTTACTCATTGGAAACATCGATTGCGGAGAAACTGGAAGCTATTATTCATAATGGATATCTTAATAGCAGATATAAGGATTTTTATGATATCTATGTTCTTTCAAAAAAATATGAGTTTTCTTATGCAGAGCTTCGGAATGCTGTTATACAGACATTTGAGAATAGAAAAACACCAATGACAATGGACTCCGCTGCTTTTAGCGATGAATTTCTAAATGATCCAATGCATCAGACAAGATGGAAAGCATTCTTAAAGAAGAAGAAAGCACTTATTCAGGTATCTATGTCAGATGCTATGGATTGGATAAAAGCTTTTGTGCGTCCATTGTTTGAAGGAGCGAAGAAAACAAGATGGAATCATGAAAAGGGTATCTGGGAATAGTAGTGGTCGAAACTGAAAATGCGTTTTTAAGTATATATTTTTGTGATTTATTACTGTGATTTGAATGAGCTATTGCTTGGGAACAGCGTAAGTTGGGAGAAATCATAACTGAATATAAAGAGACTGTTGATTCGGAGTGTACATTGCCAATTCTTACTTCATCTAAAACAGAAGGTGTAATATTGCAAGAAGAGCATTTTGGAAGAAAGCAACAACATGATATTACAGGGTACAATATACTACCAAGAAATTACTGTACTTATCGAAACAGAAGTGACGGAGTAGATTTTACGTTTAATATCAACAAATGCTGTGATAAAGGGATTATTAGTAAATTTTATCCTGTTTTTAGTGGCAAGAATAGTGATGTTTTCTTCCTCTCGCTAGTATTGAATAATAGCGATGAAGTTGTACGTGAAATAGCGTATACATGTACAGGAACGGGACAGAAGGTTCTCTCATTTCTTGATTTGCAAAAGATGAAGGTTAGGGTACCAAGTTATGATGAGCAAAAAGAAATTGCAGCATATTTTGAAAATCTCGACCACCTCATCACTCTTCATCAGCGTAAGTATGATAAGTTGGTAGTGATCAAAAAATCCATGCTTGAAAAAATGTTTCCGAAAAATGGACAGACTAAACCGGAAATCAGATTTTCGGGATTTACTGACGATTGGGAACAGCGTAAGTTGGGAGATGTTGCTAATTTCCTAGATACAATAAGAAAACCATTGGAGGGCGCTAAGCGAATTCCTGGACCATATCCATATTACGGCGCATCTGGAATTGTTGATTTTGTAGATGGATATTTATTTGATGAAGAACTTGTTTTATTGAGCGAAGATGGAGCTAATATTACAGATCGAAATTACCCGGTTTGTTTCTTGGCAACGGGA
>ERZ791716.1349-NODE-1349-length-11756-cov-1.904111_pt1 | contig 11756 bp, 6 predicted proteins | sample MGYA00510049_ERZ791716 | MGnify/ENA primary metagenome ERZ791716 (study PRJEB30046, sample SAMN00715135) | human gut metagenome | study: EMG produced TPA metagenomics assembly of the A metagenome-wide association study of gut microbiota in type 2... | reverse complement strand
CTATAAGGGACAGCGCGGGGAGGGAGTGTATGATATAACATTTGAGGGACTCATAAAGAGTGTTGCCAGAAGATACAGGGAGACATCTGCGGAGTCCACAAAGGCTGAGTATGAGACATTCATGACGATAACTCCTTGTGAGGTCTGTGGTGGCAAGAGACTTAAGCCTACAGCCCTTGCGGTGACGGTTGGAGATAAGAATATTGCTGAACTTACAGAACTACCTATCACAGAACTTGCAAAGTTCATGAAAGATCTGGAGCTCACTGACAGACAGAAGATGATAGGTGCGGCCATACTCAAGGAGATAAGGTCGAGACTGCATTTTCTTATTGATGTGGGACTTGACTATCTGTGTCTGAGTAGAGGTACAAGCACGCTCTCAGGTGGAGAGGCACAGAGAATAAGACTTGCCACGCAGATAGGTTCAGGTCTGGTCGGAGTTGCATATATTCTGGATGAGCCAAGTATCGGACTTCACCAGAGGGACAATGACAAGCTGATAGCAGCGCTCAAGAATCTGAGAGACCTTGGAAATACGCTTATCGTTGTAGAGCACGACGAGGATACCATGAGGGCGGCGGATCACATTATAGATATAGGACCGGGAGCCGGTGCAAATGGTGGATATGTGGTAGCTGAGGGTACGGCTGAAGACATTATGAAATGTGAGAATTCTATCACCGGTGACTACTTAAGCGGCAGGAAGAAGATAGAGGTTCCAGATGTGAGGAGAAAGCCAACCGGATGGCTCACTGTCAAGAATGCTTATGAGAACAATCTCAAGCATATAGATGTGGACATACCACTTGGAATCATGACATGTGTGACGGGTGTGTCTGGTTCAGGAAAGAGTTCTCTGGTAAATGAGATCTTGTACAAGAAGCTGGCGAGAAGACTCAACAAGAGCAGGATTAAAGCAGGAAAGCACGACCATATCATCGGTTATGATGCTTTGGATAAGATTATCAATATAGACCAGTCACCTATAGGTAGAACGCCGAGATCCAATCCGGCTACTTATACAGGTACATTTGATCTGATAAGGGATTTGTTTGCTGGAACCAAGGATGCCAAGGCAAGAGGTTACGGCAAGGGAAGATTCAGCTTTAATGTATCTGGTGGACGATGCGAGGCGTGTCGAGGAGATGGAATAATCAAGATAGAGATGCACTTCCTGCCAGATATATATGTGCCATGTGAAGTGTGCGGAGGAAAGAGATATAACAGGGAGACTCTGGAGGTCAAGTACAAGGGCAAGAGTATCAATGAAGTCCTTGACATGACAGTTGACGAGGCATGTGAGTTCTTTGCAAATGTGCCAAGGATACTGAGGAAGATAGAGACTCTCCGCGATGTTGGACTCGGATATATCAAGCTGGGTCAGCCATCCACCACTCTGTCGGGCGGAGAGGCGCAGAGAATCAAGCTTGCAACAGAGCTTTCGAGACGAGGAACAGGAAAGACGATATATGTGCTTGATGAGCCAACCACGGGACTTCATTTTGCTGATGTGCACAGACTTGTGGATATACTCAGAAGGCTCAGCGAGGGCGGCAACACAGTTGTGGTTATCGAACATAATCTTGACGTTATCAAGACCGCAGATTATATTATTGACATGGGACCTGAAGGAGGCGCTGGCGGTGGAACGGTCATTGCCAGAGGAACTCCTGAGGAAGTTGCGAAGATACCTCAGTCCTATACAGGACAGTATCTGAAGAGGTATCTCGATATGTAAGGGATGTGTCGAATAATTACATCGGAGGTAGATGACGAACATGGATGAACAGAATAGAGTAGAAGATATTGACAGAGTTGATGGCAGGTCGACTTCTGAGCAGAAAAAGGCTATGATGGCTGAGAATAGTCAGGCACAGAATGGTCAGGGTGTGCAGTCAGTTCAAGCACCATATAGTCAGGTAGCACAGCCAGCTCAGTCACTGTATCAGCATATGCCACAGTATGGCCAGCCGGTGCAGCATCCATACCAGCCACAGTCGCAGTACGGCCAGCCGGTACAGCCAACGCCATACAACAACCCTATGGGTTATATGGGATATGAGAACAGGCAGAACATACCTGATGATGTGAAGAAGGGATCCACACATGTACCTAATATGTTAAACCTGATCGGCATTATCATGGCTGTTGTATCAGTATTTATTCCTTATGCTTATATGGGGACAGATGCCAGAAGTATAGTTGGAGTGTTTGGGATAAATGTACTGTCAATGCTTGTTGTGGCGGTAGTTATTATAGCAGACGTGATCTGTGCATTTATCAACAAGGCAGGCTGTTATATAGCAGACCTTGTTATATCTATAGTTGTTGGCGGAATATTGATATTTGAATTTGTTCTGTCATTGATAGATCTTGGAAAGCTAGATGCAGCGGCAAATGCAAGACTCGGAGTCGGTGCATGGATCAGCGTGGCAGCGGCACTTTTCATGCTAATATCAGTTCCTATATGGTGGACAATCAGCAGAAAAAAGGATAAGGCAGAGAAGCAAGATTAGAATTTAGAAATTTATATTAGTGAAGATAAAAAATAATATAAAAGAAAAATAAGTAAGAATAAGAACCCCATCATGGCTTGTGCAAGCTGTGATGGGGTTCCTTTAAGTTTACGTGAGCGATACTTGTCCGAAAGCTGTCGAACAGTTTATCGTTACATTTGTTAATTGTTCTGTTAAAGATCTGTTAATTAGTCGTTAGCCTTACCAACTGATCCGAAGAGTTCCATCTTCTCCTTAACAGTAGCCTTGATAGCCTCGAAACCAGGAGCGAGAAGCTTTCTAGGATCAAATCCCTTGCCCTCAAGATCCTTACCAGCCTCGATGTACTTTCTTGTAGCATCTGCGAATGATAACTGGCACTCTGTGTTAACGTTGATCTTTGAAACGCCAAGTGAAATAGCCTTCTTGATCATGTCAGCTGGGATACCTGTACCACCGTGAAGAACTAATGGCATAACGCCTGTCTTCTGCTGGATAGCATCAAGGGTCTCAAAGCTAAGTCCCTTCCAGTTAGCTGGGTACTTACCATGGATGTTACCGATACCAGCAGCAAGCATATCAACGCCGAGATCAGCGATAGTCTTGCACTCCGCTGGATCAGCGCACTCGCCCATACCAATAACTCCGTCTTCCTCACCACCGATAGAACCAACCTCACACTCGATTGAGAGGCCAAGCTGATGAGCTACGTTAACGAGCTCTGTTGACTTAGCAAGGTTCTCCTCGAATGGATAGTGTGAACCATCGAACATGATTGAAGTAAATCCAGCCTTAACACACTTGTAGCATCCTTCGTATGTTCCGTGATCAAGGTGAAGAGCTACAGGAACTGTGATTCCAAGTGACTCATCCATAGCCTTAACCATTGCTGCAACTGTCTCAAATCCTGTCATATACTTTCCAGCGCCCTCTGAAACACCAAGGATAACAGGTGACTGAAGCTCCTGAGCTGTGAGGAGAACAGCCTTTGTCCACTCAAGGTTGTTGATGTTGAACTGACCTACTGCGTAGTGACCAGCCTTAGCTTTCTTTAACATTTCTGTTGCTGAAACTAACATTTGTAAAATCCTCCGTAAAATTATATTTGGATACAATGTACCCACTTACGCTGATTATACCCCATATAATAAGAAAATAAAAGAATTTTTAGCCAAAAGTTCAACATATAGTTAGTTTGAACTTATCGATAGAAATGAAAAAAATAAAACATTTATAAAGAATAGTCCGCCTTAATTGCATTGAAAAAAATTAAATGCTATGATTTGCCAGTAATACTGACAAATATATAAAAGAGTAATGCATATAGAACATAATACGTTATGTGTATGCACACAGACGTGGCGCAAAGCACCTTACTATGCTTTTGCACAATATAATCTTAAAAAGGGAGGACAGAATGCTTCAGCTTAAGAATATCGTGAAGGATTATCACACTGGTGATGAAGTTGTTCAGGCACTTAAGGGTGTATCTGTGAACTTTAGGAGAAATGAGTTTGTGTCCATACTTGGTCAGTCGGGTTGTGGAAAGACAACGCTTCTGAACATAGTGGGCGGACTGGATCAGTACACCAGTGGAGATCTGGTTATCAATGGCAAGTCGACAAAGGATTTCAAGTCAAGAGACTGGGATTCATATAGAAACAATTCAGTCGGATTTGTATTCCAGAGCTACAATCTGATACCGCATCAGTCGGTACTGTCAAATGTAGAGCTTGCGCTCACTTTGTCAGGAGTATCAAAGGCAGAGAGAAGAAAGAGAGCGAAGGAGGTTCTGGAGAAGGTCGGTCTGGAAAATCAGATTCACAAGAAACCAAACCAGATGTCCGGTGGACAGATGCAGAGAGTTGCCATCGCCAGAGCACTCATAAACGATCCGGATATTCTGTTGGCGGATGAGCCAACGGGTGCACTTGACACAGAGACAAGTGTTCAGATCATGGAACTGCTCAAGGAGATAGCCAAGGACAAGCTGGTTATTATGGTCACGCACAACCCGGAGTTGGCACAGCAGTATTCAACAAGAATCGTAAAGCTCCTCGATGGAAATATAATAGATGACTCCAATCCATTCTCAGATGAGGATGAAGCAAAGGAGGATGACGGAAGTTATGAACCTAGAAAGACATCCATGAGTATGTTCACAGCGTTCTCGCTGAGTCTGAACAACCTCATGACCAAGAAAGGAAGGACATTCTTAACAGCATTTGCCGGAAGTATAGGAATCATAGGAATAGCACTTATATTGTCGCTATCGTCTGGATTCCAGAAGTACATAAACGATGTACAGGAGGAGACACTTGCCACATATCCAGTGCAGATAACGAAGAAAGCGATGGATTACAATGAGCTGCTCTCAAAGATGGTAGGTAACAACGAGGAGAATTCAGATCACAATCACGCTGGCGAGGACAAGATATATTCGGGAGATATCATGGGAGACATGCTCGTGTCCATGGTGTCAGATGTGAAGGAGAACGACCTTGAGTCATTTAAGAATTATATAGAAGACGATGCAAACGGCTTCACCAAGTATACAAGTGATATAACATACACATATGATACACCATTATATGTGTTTAACGAGAACAGTGCAAATGGCGGTGTTGCCCAGGTAAATCCAAGCACCACAATGGCAGATATGGGATTTGGAGGTATGGCGGAGGCACAGGAGTCAACGGCAGATTTCATGTCGGCGTTTAGTTACGGCTCATCATCAATGGACATGTGGACACAGATGCTTGACAATGACACTCTGCTCAAGCAGCAGTACGATGTACTGGCAGGACACTGGCCTGAGAACAAGAACGAGGTTGTACTTGTCGTCGACAAGAACAATGAGATAAGTGATTTTACACTGTATACTCTTGGACTTAGGGATTCAAAGGAACTGAGCGATATGGTTTCAACCATACTTGCTGGCGGAGAGGCACCGGAGCTTGAGCAGATGGTGTTTACATACGATGACCTTCTTAATCTCAAGTTTAAGGTTGTGCTTCCGGGCAATCTGTACAAGAAGAATGATGATGGAACATACACAGATATGAGTTCTGATGCTGATTTTCTGAAGTCTGCAGTGGCCGGGGGCCTTGAAGTAAAGGTGTCGGCAGTAATCAGGGCTTCGGATAAAGCGTATGCAACTACCATGCAGCCGGGATATATAGGTTACACATCGGAGCTTGCCAATTACATAGTTTCAGAGAACGAGAAGACAGATGTACTCAAGGCTCAGATGGATAATCCTGATACTGACATATTTACAGGAATGCCATTTTCAGATGGCAAGGAACTGACAGCGGATGATGTGGATATGGATTCTGTTATGCAGCAGCTTATGGCTTCAGGTCAGGTTACTGAGGACATGCAGGCACAGATGGCGTCCATGACCAAGGATCAGCTCTTCGATATGCTCAAGGGTTACGGTTTCTTCCAGGAGTCAACATCTACTTATGAGGATAACATGTCAAAGCTTGGATATGCAGAGCTTGCAAAGCCGGCTTCCATCAACCTCTACTGTGCAGAATTTGCGGATAAGGACGAGATAACAAAGCTTATAGACAAGTACAACGAGGATTATCCTGACAAGGAGATCACATACACTGATTACATCGGAATCATGCTGTCATCGGTGACCAAGATCATCAACGCGATAACCTATGTACTCATTGCATTTGTGGCAATTTCATTGATAGTTTCATCCATCATGATCGGAATAATCACATATATCTCAGTTCTTGAGAGAACAAAGGAGATTGGTATTCTGCGAAGCATAGGAGCTTCAAAGAAGGATATCTCAAGAGTGTTCAATGCGGAGACATTTATAATAGGTCTCTTCTCAGGACTCATAGGAATCGGCGTGACGGTGCTGATCAATATACCGATCAGTAAGGTGATAGAGAGTTATATCAACGTTGCCGGTGTATCGGCGCTTCCTTGGAAGGGTGGAGTGATGCTGGTAATTATCAGCGTTATACTGACATTGATCGGAGGACTTATCCCATCGAGACTTGCAGCTAAGAAGGATCCTGTTATAGCGCTCAGAAGTGAGTAAATATAAATTATCTGAATACAAAAAGAAAAGGCTGCCATCTCTGGCAGCCTCTTCTTTTTGTATTAAAAGGGAGTGACTGCAACTACATTATGTGAGGGGAGGGTGTTGCAGTCGTTTATGAAAAAGGGGATGTAAACAACTCGCTTACGCTCTCGCTGTTTACAGTTAATAATATACCGAGAAAATGTGTTCTAATTTTGGAGAAGTTGTGTAGAAAATGTGTTTTTCGGGTAAAAATATGAAGATGCTGTAAGAAATTTAAAGGATATGAAAACAGCATAAGGCAGACATGGTTAGAAATTAGAAAGGTAAGTAAAGGTATGAGACAAAATGTGTATTGTCCTGTTTATTTTTGCTGATCATATAATGTATAATGGTAGAAATGTATTTAGGAGGATAAACAGATGGCAGGAAGTCATATAGCAATACCAACCATTCTTAAGATCGGAAAGGGAACCCTGAATGATCTGGGCAAATATATAAGTGCTTCCGGGATGAAGAATGCTGTTATTTATTTTGGAAATGGACTCATAGACATGTTTGGACAGCAGGTCATGGATTCTCTGAAGAAAGAAAATGTGACAGTTGTGGAGTACAGAGAGCTGGATTCCACCAATATAGAGGATATAATCAAGCTGGCATTTGATATAGATGCGAAGGCCCAGGTGATCGTGGGTATCGGCGGAGGAAAGGTTATTGATGTGGCAAAGTATGCGGCATATCTCAGAAAGCTTCCTTTTATAAGTATTCCGACATCGGCATCATCGGATGGTTTCTCAAGCGCCAGCGCATCACTTATGGTAAATGGACGGCGTACATCGGTGCCGGCAAGAATGGCATATGGAATCATAGCTGACACGGAGATCATCAAGTCTGCTCCAGAGAGATTCCTTTACTCGGGAATCGGAGATATGGTATCCAAGATCACATCCCTCTATGACTGGCTCTTCGAGTCTGAACTGGGATACTCTGAGATGAACGATTTTGCAGTTATGATAGCGAAGAAGGCAGTGAACAGTTTCGTCAGAACACCATTTGAGACGATCAAGGATGACCTCTTCCTGAAGGAGCTTCTCGATTCCCTTGCCATGAGCGGTGTTGCTAATGAGATTGCAGGCGGAAGCACACCGACATCCGGAAGTGAACACCTGATCTCACATGCACTTGACAAGATGCTTGAACAGCCACAGCTCCATGGAATCCAGGTGGGAATTGCCACATATATCATGGCTGTTGTCCAGGATCACAGATATGTCAGGGTAAATGCAATATTTGAAAAGACTGGTTTCTGGGATTATGTAGCCACACTTGACCTCAAGAGAGAGGATTTTGTAAAGGCGATAGACATGGCTCCTCAGATCAAGCCTCACAGACACACATACCTTCACGAGGAGAACTACAGAGAACTTGCCAAGAAGGTTCTGTATGAGGACGAGGTACTTAAGAGAGTATTCGACTAAGAAAAAAGGTGTGAAGAATGGTACTGCAAGGTGGAAAAACAGTGTATCGTGTAAAACAATGAACAGTATGTGGATGCCAGCCGTGGAGGGCATTGTCAGGAGAGTATTATATGGAAGAAAACAATTTCGGCTATGGCTTTGAACATGATGACTATGGGAGATTTGAGCAGGATATTGACCAGGACACAGCATATGTGATCAGACCTGAGCAGATGGGCGGTGGAGCTTCCCCACAGCCACAGATAAAGAGGACGATCCCTATAGTTACGATTGCATTGATAGTGGCAAATGTCATAGCTGGCATCATGTGCATCGGTGTGGACAATTACTCCAGAACCGGTGGACTCAACTATCAGTACGTGAAGCTGAATGGCGAGTATGGACGACTTATATCGGCGATGTTCCTGCATTCTGGCTTTGATCATCTCTTTGGCAATATGTTTGCACTATATATGTTTGGCTCCACGGTGGAGAGAAAACTTGGCTCCCTGAGGACGACTATCATATACTTTGTATCAGGAATTGTTGCCGGGATCATATCCATGAATGTGTATCATATGACTGATCCTGACAGAATGCATTTCTCTATAGGAGCATCAGGGGCGGTGTTCGGAATCATATGTGCTGCTGTGTTCCTGACATTCATGGGCAACAGGAAAGCAAGCAGAAAAGATATGATGATATCCATAGTTGTTGTGGTCATATATGCTCTGTATACAAATGAGAAGAATATAGATATCTATGCGCATGTGGGTGGTGCGATCGTGGGAGGAATCCTTGCATTTGCACTGAATATCAAGCGGTGGGAGAAGTTTAGGGAGAACAAATTCTGCAAGCTTTTGGCAGTCATACTCACATTGTCCATGTGCGTGACAGGTATCGGTGAGGCGGGGATCGGCAAAGATGCAGCCGATATTCCGGATAAGAGGATAGATTATATAAAGGAACAGAAGATATTCCCGGATGGAGACACAACCTATGGGGATGGTCTGGATGCCTATTGCAGCGATGAACACTGGCAGGCATTTGTCGCGACGGACGGAAGTCAGATAGTGCAGTTTGAAGGGAATGCCACATATAAGGGGCAGCAGGTGACGGTCACAGTCCAGTTTCAGATAGAGGGTGACTGCGAGGGCTATCAGCCGGGATATGTCGGGCTGAATGATGTGGGACAGAACAGTGAGAGTGCCACGGAATTCATGTTGACAGTGTGTGGAAGATCGATAAATGAGCTGAAGTACGGAAGATAAATATCGTTGTGTGAACAAAAGTGTCATGGTATACTAAATCTGTATATCCATATGCGGATAGAGAAGATATGTGTCTCAGAATATGGGCAGATATATCAGGAAAAGTATATGGTATAAGATCTATTATAATCAGGAAAGTACAGAGATAGAGAAAACATGGCACTCAAATACGTGATGATAAATGACATAATTGAAGAACATAATGCAAGAATGCAGAATCTGAGGAAATATTACCCGTTTTTTGTTCTGGCTGAGACCACATTTGCGCAGTATAAGGAAGGTCGTTATGCACAGCTGGACATGGGTTATATAACCATGGCGATTCTGCGTTTTTTTATTCAGGAGAACAGCTTCAATGAGCGTGAAGTGTCATACGATGAATATGAGGAATTCATGGGGCAGCTCCTTGACCGTGATTTCGATGTGGAGATCGCGGGAGATGACAGGGCTGACCTGATAATGTATATATTTGACAAGATCAAGAACGATGGAAGAGCATTTGAATTCACGTTCTATGATCCGGGAAAGAAGCAGCGCAAGACGGGACGAGTGAAGCTGATAGACAGCCATATAGTGGATGGCAAGGTCCTGTATTTCATCACTGCGGATGGAATCGAATTCTATCTGGACACCAAGGAGATCAAGGACGAGAGCAAGATCAACGTGCAGCAGCTTCTTCTGGAAAAGATGATCGTTGGAGAGAACTTCCGTGGCGGTATCGAGGTCGTGCGCAGGATCAATAGCGAGGTGAACAGACTGATCCGCGAGAAGGATGAGATAGTAAATCTTCTGTCCATCGACGTGTTCAAGGGCGCGGAGGAGTACGAGAATTATATGAAGACCGTCGGCAAATGGTTCGCTGACGAGCAGAAGCTCTTTGCCAAGAACAAAGCTCTGGTGGACAAAGCGATCACTAAGGCGAGCTATGATAATATGGGCAAGGGCAACCTGAAAGCTATGGAGGAGATAAGCCAGCTTGAGCTTGAACTCAAGAGGACCATCATCAAGCACGGAAGTCTGATAAGCAGCACCATGGAGCTGCAGAACATATCGGACAATATCATACACAAGGCAAAGCTGCAGAAGCTTAGACCTGCATTTGACTTTGCAGGACAGCTTCAGAGTATCATAAAAGAGGACAGACCGGATAAGATACTCACCATACTTGCGCCTCTCTTCGCTCCGAGGATCGTGAAAACGTTCAGCATGACATCCATAGATCACATGCTCACGCTGAAGTCCGAGGACAATGCGAAGACCACAAAGGTGAAGAAGGATCAGCTTGATCCGAACTTCCGTTACGAAGATGAACTGCTCGATGAACAGATAAGTGCCAACTTCACAAAGCCGTTCCACGAACTCCTTGACCAGCTGAACAAATGGGGGCACCTGAGTCTCAAGGAATTCAATGGAATACTTGAAGTTAAGTTTGGAAAAGAAATCTACGACAACAAAGATTACTATTCCTTCCTCACACATCTGGCTCAGAAGGACAGGTACAGCGTGGATGAGATACTGGCAAAGCCGGACACTATGCTGGAGGGAATGTTGGTAGATCACATAGAGAGAATAAAGAAAGTTGACGAAAAAACGCTGGCGGCATCTGTATCTGGAGATCAGGCTGGTGGCAGCAGATCCGGTCTCTCCCGTGAGATGTATGCACCGGAACTCACACTGGATGCGTTCAGAGGCATGACATTTACACTGGAATTCCATCCAGACGAAGAGATACAGATTGGCGAGGACATGTATGTTACGGGAATTCAGTTTAACAAAACCAGCTGAGAGTGATTGTACGGAGAATAGGAGAAAAAGATGGAAAGTAAGAATCTGGACAAGGCGATAGAGATATATTCCAAGTTAATATCAGGTGAGGAGATCTGCAAGAAGCATCCCGACAACGGCCCGCTGTACGATGAATTCTACGGCAATGCCGAGGTGTACGACATCGTCATGAATATGATGAAGAAGATGAACCTGTCACTGTACGAGTACAATGACAGCTTGTATATAACAGCCGGAGAGGGCAACAGGGTATTTGGCTATACGAATGACGATATGAAGAAGCTTCTGGGACTTCGTCTGAACAAGGAGCTCTATCTGTGTTACTTCATTATGTATATGACACTTCTCTATTTTTACAAGGATTCCTCCAGCTATCAGTTCAGGGAGTATGTGAAGTCAGAGAACATTATAGATGAGACAAGCAAATATCTTGCGGACATAACGAAGAAGCTTGATGTTCTGTCAACTGATGAGGTGGAGCAGGACAGCTTCAAGGCGATAGCGCTTCTGTGGGATGAGCTCCCGGCGGTGACGGGCAATCAGGAGGGCGACAGCGCCAGGGCGTCCAAGGCATCCCGGGCGGGTTATGTGAAGCTGGTGTTCAACTTCATGTCGGCCCAGCGGTTATTTGTGGAGAATGCGGACAGGTACTATCCGACAGACAGGATGAAAGCTTTGTCAGAGAACTATTTCC
>ERZ791716.1348-NODE-1348-length-11762-cov-1.957547_pt1 | contig 11762 bp, 2 predicted proteins | sample MGYA00510049_ERZ791716 | MGnify/ENA primary metagenome ERZ791716 (study PRJEB30046, sample SAMN00715135) | human gut metagenome | study: EMG produced TPA metagenomics assembly of the A metagenome-wide association study of gut microbiota in type 2... | reverse complement strand
GTTTCTCCTTTCATTTTTTTATATTTTAAAATTTAAAATTTAAAATCTTATTCATTTGTTTTTTTGTCTAAGCTCTTATCATATGTTAATTTTATATTTTTTAATATTGTATTATTTATTGTTGATAAATCTGTTGCTGTTATTTTTTTATTATCATCTAAATCTGCTGCTTTAAATTCAGCCCCATTTATTTGTATTATCTTTAGTAAAACTTGATTTAATGTTGATAAATCTACTGCTGATACTTTTCCATCTCCATCTAAGTCTCCCATTACAACTGCTGTTAATTGAATTTGTTGTCCATATCTAGTAACTTTTATCTTCATTCCTGTTCCTACAATTTCATCTTCTGTTATTTCTTTTCCATTTTTATCTATAACAGATATTATTCCGTTTGTATCACAATTTTCCATTAATTGTTTTAATGTTGTTTCTGGTTGTATTTTATCTAAATAGATATCTCCATATTCATAATTGTCTATATCATTTTCTCCAACTTTATATTTTTCAGATTTTAGATATAATTTATCATCTTTCCATTGAGCATATAATATTATATTTTCCAATTTAGAAGTATCTATACTTTCTACTTTGTTTCCTCCAACTGCTTTATCATACCATCCTAGGAATTTAGACCCTTCTTTATCTTCTAGATTTTCTAATGTTATATTACTGTCTTTTATTGTGTAACTTGTTGGATTTTTAGAATTGTCGCAATCTCTAATATTATTGTATATTATTTTATATTGGATGATTGTTACTTCATATATTGCTGTAACAGTAGTATCACATTGTATATTTTCAAGTGCCTCTTCATTTTCCCAACCTTTGAATTTTGATTCATATCCTGGAATTATTTTTGTAGAAACCGGTGTTTTTCCTGAATATACTATTTTATTTCCATATTGAGCTAATGTTGTATAAAGTACACTTCCATCATCATTTTTAAATGTTACTGTGTATTTTTTTACACTCCAACTTGCTGTTAATGTTGTATTTTTTGTTATATTTACAATATCAGTTGATTTTATAAGATTTCCATCTTCTGTATACCATCCATCGAAATCATATCCTTCTTTTGTTGGTGTTGGTAATTCTCCATATGCTTGTCCATATGTTACTTCTTTAGAATTTTGTTCAAGTGTTACTCCATTTCCATCAAATGTTATAGTATATTTATTTGCTTCCCATTGTGTATATAATGTTATATCACTTTCTGGCATATATGATGTTTCAATTTTTGTTCCACCATTTTCTTGTGTAAACCAACCTTTAAATGTGTATCCTTCTTTTGTTGGTATTGGTAATGTTACTTTATTTGAAGTATAGTTAGCTACTATTTCTCCATTTCCATTTTCAAATGTATACGTTGTGCCGGCTATTGTACCACTTCCTGTTTTTGTCCATCCATTAAAGCTTTTTGTTTGTACAATACTTGTTGTATTTTCACTATCATTTAATGTTACAGTATATCCTTTTGGTGCTATAGGATTTGATATTTCTCTTGTAGAATTATATGTTCCTACTACTGTTTGATTTGATGCACTTCCATTCCAAACTCCTCCATTTGGATTTACTGTTAATGTATATTCAGTTTCATTCCATTGTGCAAACAATGTTGTTGATTCTGTTGGTGTATATGCATCTCCTGCTCCACCAACTCTTGTTCCTCCTGTTCCTGATGTATACCATCCTTTAAGTGTAGATCCTGTTTTTGTTGCATTTGGTAATGTGACATTATTTCCTGTATATTGTGCTGTTAATGTTCCATTTGAAGTTCCATATGTATATGTTGGCGCTACAAATGTTCCTCCACCTGTTAATTTCCAACCATCAAATGCTGTTGTTTGTATTTGTTGTAATGAATCTGTACTTGTTCCACCATTTGTATTAAATCTAACTGTATATCCACTTGGTGTTGCTGTTGGATTTGATATTGTTTTTGTTGTTCCATATCCTTGTCCAAAATTTTGTGATGTTGTATTTCCATTCCAAGTTCCGCCATTTGGGTTTACTGTTAATGTATATTTTATTACTTCCCAACTTGCTTTTAATGTTATATTTGTTGATATATCAACAGTTGTTGTTTCTTCTATTTTTGTTGTATCTTTATACCAACCTTTAAATATATTTCCTGTTTTTGTTGGTGTTGGTAATGTTCCATATGTTCCACCATTTATTACTTTCTTTGTTGTTGGATTAACATTTCCGCCATCTGGATCGAATGTTACTGTATATTCACTTCCTAACCATCTAGCAGTTAATGTTGTATTACTTGTTATATTTACAATATCACTTTCTGTTACTTTTGTACTTCCATTATACCAACCATCAAATGTATAACCTGCTTTTGTTGGTGTTGGTAATGTTCCGTATGTTTGCCCATATGATACTTCTTTCGTTGTTGTTGAATTTTGTCCTCCAGCATTATCAAATGTTATTGTATATCTATTTGCTGTCCAATGTGCATATAATGTTGTATTATTTGTTGGCATATATGGTGATGTTATTTTACTTCCATCTGTTGCTGCTGTATACCAACCATCAAACACATATCCAGTTTTTGATGGTGTTGGTAAGTTTACACTATTTGCTGTATAATTTGCTGTTATTGTTCCATCTCCTGCTCCATATGTATATGTTGTTCCACTTATGCTTCCGCTTCCTGCATTTGTCCATCCACTAAATGTTTTAGTTTGAACTATGTTACTTGTTGTTCCATTATCATTTAATATTACAGTATAACCATTTGGTGCTGTTGGATTTGATATTGTTTTTGTTGAATTATATGTTCCATTTAAAGTTTGGCTTGAACTACTTCCATTCCATGTTCCACTATTTGGATTTACTGTCAATGTGTATTGTACTTCATTCCATTGAGCAAACAATGTTGTTGTAGATGATGGTGTATATGACTCACCTGCTCCACCTACTCTTGATCCGCCTGATAATTGTGTATACCAACCATTAAATGTTGCTCCTGTTTTTGTTGGTGTTGGTAATGTTATTGCATCTCCTACATATTGTGCTGTTAATGTTCCAGCTGTATCTCCAAATGTGTATGTTGTTCCATTTAATTGTCCTCCACCAGTTAGATTCCAGTTAGAAAAACTTTGAGTTTGTATTATTTGATTTATTGTATTTCCTCCATTAGAGTTAAATCTTACAATATAACCATTTGGTCCACTTGTTGGATTGCTTATAGCTTTTGTTGTTTGATAATTTTGTGTGTATGTTTGTGTTGTTGTTCTTCCTTCCCAAATTCCTCCATTTGGGTTTACTGTTAATGTTGCTGATTTTATTTGCCATTGTGCATATAAATTTAATTCTGCATCTGTTGAGTATGTTGCATTTGCTGCATATGGAGTTCCACTTCCATTTGCTGCTGTATTCCAGCCTGTAAATGTATATCCTACTCTTGATGGAGCACTTGCTATTGTGTAATTTTTTCCCTCTACTTTTACTCCACTTGACATTATATTTTCTACTAAATCTGTTGTATTAGGATTATATGTTATTGTATATGTAGTTGCTCCACTTTCTGGGATTTTTATGCTCATATTGCCTGCATCAATATCACTTTTATTTACATCAACTAATGCAATATTGTTAAATTTTATGGTTGATGTTGTTGCATTTGCAATCGCTTTAAATTTTATTGTAGCTAATAGTCCATTATCTGGTATAGTAAATGATGTTCCTTCAGATTCTGAAATACTTATTTTTTGTACTCCATTTGAATTAGAATATGTTTTGGTCCATAATCCATAATCTTCATCAGCAATAAGTTTAGAATTTATTGAAATACTACTCTTTGTGATTTTTTCAAAAACACTTTCATCATATTCTAAATATGCTGAAAAATATGAAGTTTCTCCTCCTGTAACATAAATATTAACACTAATTGTATCTCCTGCTTTTATTTCTGTTGCACTAGAAGAAAGCTTTACTGTTAATCCTGCTGCTAATGTTGTTAATGGCATTACCATTTGTATTAATATTGAAATAAGCAATAATAAACTTATATTTTTAGATTTTGCTTGGTTTTTCAACATTTGCATAATATCCCCCTTATAATATTTCTTATTATTTTTAATTTAACATGTATATTTTTTTTATTCAAGTACATTATTTTTATTTTACAATAGTCTGATTTATAACACTCTGCGGAAGCTAAACTTTCATTATTTTATAACTTGAATATTATATTTATATTACATTTTTATTACATATTTTTATATCAATTTAAATGATAATTATAAATACAATATTTAAATCATAAAAAATATATTATTAGCTAGCACTCAAGCCTTTAAGCTCAAGTGCTAACTTTATTTTATAGAATTTTTAGTAACATTTTATTTAATGTAGATAAATCTGTTGCTGTAATATTATTGTTTTCATCTAAGTCGGCTGCTAACTTATATTCATTTTCTAATTTTGTTGTTTTTAAAATTGTTTGGTTTATTGTTGATAAGTCTGTTGCCGTAACTTTTCCGTCTCCATTTAAATCTCCTGATACTGCTATTTTCAATTCTATTTTTTCTTTATCTTTTGTTACTGTTAATTTCATGCCTGTTCCGACATACTCTTCTTCTGTTAATTTTGTTCCATCTTCTTTTGTTACTGTTATTTCTCCATTTGTTTTTAAATTATTTATATAATCTTTTAACTTTGTTTCTTTTGTAATTCTTGATATATATTTATCTCCATCTTCATAATCTTTTATATTGTTTTCACCAATTTTGTATTTTTCTGTTGATAAATATAATTTTTCTTCATCATTATTTTCAGCAAATGTTTCTGTGACATCACCAAATTCTATTGTTTTGTCATCATTATAAGAATAACAATTTCCATGACTAACTTTAAATTTTGTTGTACTTATATCTTCAATATTGTCCAATACTTTTAGTTTTAGTTTACAAAGTTCTGTTACCTCAGTGTCTTCATCAAATTCGACTACTATTTTGTTGGCTTTATTACTATAACTAAAGTAACTTAAAGTATTTTCATTTAAACTATTTGAAAAATCTTTTGATGTAACTTCTTCAAATATTTCTTTGTCATAATCTATATATGCTTCAATATATGATATTTTATTTTTCATATTTTTCAAACTAATTGTTAATTCTATTGTTTTGTCCTTTTCATAATTAGTCATATCTTTAGTGATTTCTATATATGGTTTTTCTTCTGTGGCTTTTGAATATATGAATGGCGTCATTATTATTGCTAATACAACAACTAGCACTATAGTAGTTTTAAATATTTTATTCATATTCTACACCCCCATTCCACTGTTATCATCATTTGCTAATGCTTGTCTTAGTACTGTTAAGTCTGATGGTCTTATTTTTCCGTCTAAATTTACATCTAATGATAATCTCTTTTCTATTGTATCAAATCTAGTTGAATCATCTTTGCTTATAAAGTTACTTGCATTTGTTTTATCTGAACCGTCCAAACTTCCATTGCCATTTACATCACCTAATACTATTGCAATAATTTCAATTTTTTGATTTCCCTTTGTTAATACAATTTTCATTCCAGTTCCTATTAAATCTCCATTTTCTAGTATTGTATTGTCTTGTTTTATAACCTCTATTTTATCAGCATTTGTTGTAATATGATTTTTTAATTCTTCTAAGTTTGTTCCTTTATTTTCTTCTGAGTTTTTCATTGCTCCTATTGCTGGCTTAATTCCAAATATATATTTATCTCCATTTACATATTCATTTGAATTTGTATCTGTTGCATAATCATTTTCATTTGAAATTTTATATTTATCAGATTTCAAGTATAGTGCTTCTTCCCATATCGCATATAGAGTTATATCTTGATTTAATGTAAATGTATCTCCTGGTTTAAATTGTGCTACTGTTCCATTTGGTAATGTTGCCCAACCTTCAAATGTATATCCTGTTCTTGTTGGTTCTGTTGTACTTAATGCTATATCAACATCTTTGTCTTTTATTTGATCTTCTGGTACAACTGTTCCTTCTCCATTATCATTAGCGTCATAATGTATTGTAAATTTATTTTGTTCTGCTGGATAATTTATAATATCAACACTAAATCTTACATTAGTTTCGCTAGGTGTTTGTGTATTTATTCTTAAGTATTTATCATTGCTTGATGTTGCATCTGCAATATAAAGTTTTCCATCTTCCTCGTGTCTTACAAATTCTAAAGTTAATGTTAATTCTTCATCAATTTTTGCATATCCTTCTGGAGCAACAATTTCTTTAATAACATATGTATATCTTCCTGGTTTTGATGGTAGTTTCATGTGTGTTAATCTTACTTTATAATCTTTATCTTGTTCGATATAACAATAGTCTAGTTTTCCAGGTCCTAATTTTGTTTCTGAGGTTTCTGTATATACTGATGTGTTGTAATCATCTGGTAATGCTACTTTATAGGTTGCTGTTTGTGGAATTGGTTGATTTGTATCTCCATCTACTTTTGTTAAATCTAGTGAGTATTCATCATCTTGTATTTTATCATCAATATCATTGCCTATGTTTAGTCCTATTAATTGTTTATTGATTTTTGATATTGTTACATTATGCTCTTCATCTTCTGATACTGTTGAAATTATAATTTTTCCTGCTGAATCTCTTTCAAATGTAACTTCCAATTCTACTGGTTCGGCTAATTTTTCATATCCTTTTGGTGCTTCTATCTCTGTTAATATTAATTTATATTTTCCTGTTTCTGTAGGCATATCTATATTGTCCATAATAGCTTTACCATTTTTATCTGTAAATATGTTTTCAATTGTATTTTTATAAGTTATTTGTCCCTCTTCGTTTTCTTTTTGTAATTCAGCTCTGAATTCAGCTTGGTCCTCTGTAATACGTTTGTTACTTGTATTTGAATATTTGTTTAATATTAATGTAAATTTATCATCAGATTGGACATCTACTGGTTTTAAATAAACTTCTGTATAATCCTCATTTGTTGTGAAGTTTACATCTCCGCTTATTTCTTCTATTTTTCCAGTATTTGCATCTCTATATAGTCTTATTTGTCTTAATGTATCTATTGCAAATCCATCTGGTGCTTCTAATTCTTCAAGAGTTATTGTTATATAACCATAACCATTGAATGTTAATCCTCTAATTATACCATCTTCGTCTGTTACATCTGTCCAAGTTGTATATTCAATTCCAGCTTCTTCTTGATTTACTGTTATTTTATATTTAGCTCCTGCTAATACTCTATTATAAGCTTCTTCATCAATTTCTGTATCCATAGCATGTTTTTCAACATATACTGTATATCCATTTAATATTTTTGTATTATACACATTAATTGTTATTGTTCTATCTTTTGTTTTTTCGATACTTATACTTGCATTATCTTGTGAAGATAATAGTTCATAGTACTTAATATAACCATTAGAGTCATATTTTACTTCTATTTGAATATCTTCGATAGCTTTATATTTCTCTGGTGTATTTTGATGTATTGTATAAACTATTGTTTTTCCAGCATAAGCTTTTCCAACATTTCCTATTGTTTGTCCATTTTCATCTGATAATGGTGTTGTAACATCAATATCTGTTAAGATACTATCTGTTGCAGTTTGAATTTCAGCTGTAATATTGTAGTTTACTCCTTTTATTACTCTTTCTGTTTCTTGTTTTGATGCTTTTTCTGTTGTTGTTATATCAAATACAACTTGTGATTCATTTAATATTTTAATTGTTATTGTTCTATTTGAATTATCAACTATAACATTAAATCCATCATTTTGTACTACTGTAAATTCAGCTGTAGGATCATTATCTAATTGTGGTACATATTTTGTTGATATTTGAATATTTCCATCTGTATGTTGTGAACCATAAACATATCCTTTTGCTGTTCCTTTTTGACTTATTTCTATGTTTATTGTTCCTTCATAATCAATATTATCAATATATGTTAATCCTCTTTCTACAATTACAGGCGCATTACTATCTTCTGCATTTATTTGTTCATCTGTATAATTCTTTCCGTCTATTCCTAAATTTGATGTTTGAGATATTGAACCATTACTAGCTGATGCTCCTGTTTTTGGTTGTACTGTTATCAAGTCTCCTGTTGTTGCATCTGTTATGTTCATATATATACTTGAACCATTAATTCTCTTTCCTGTTTCTGCATCTTCAGTTACTACTTTTACTGTGTAAGCTGGTGATACATCTCCATTATATATGATTGCATATATGTTATGACAATTATAATAATTATCTTCCATAACTGCATTTAATCTACTTTGTTTACTTGATACTTGATTTGATATTCTTCCATATTGGTCAAATGTTACTGTCATTGTTAAATCAACAATTGGATTGTAACCTTCTGGTGGATTTATTTCTTTGAATGTATATTTCCATATTTGAGATTGTGGAGCAACTCCTAACTCAAAACTTAACATACCATTTTTATCTGTTGTTTTATTTTCATCTGTTGTTAATGTTATTGCTTCTCCAATTTCTGCTCCGTTATTGTCAACTTGTTGTGCTATAACTTCAAATTCTGTATCTTTTAATCCAACTTTTGAATTAATATCTTGTTTTAATACTGTTAAAGTTGTTTTTGTTTCATTTTTAAATGTAACTTCTATATTTCCATATGTTTCATCAACTTTTACTATTGCATTTGTTGTTGTAGCATTTTTGTCATCAACATAACCTTCACTTTCAGAGTCTAAATTCAAACTATATATATCTACACCTTTTTGTAATTTTATAGATACTTTATTATTTATATCTGATTTATAGCCTTCTCCTATTTGACGTTCAGCAATATTAATTGTTATTTCTCCAGATTGTGTTAAATCTTCTATTGTTGTTATTCCATTTTCATTTGTTTGTTCTGCTGAATATGATTCTCCATTTATACTTACATCATATTGAGTTCTTTCAATTCCTAATCCTGCATAATTTATATCTTCATCTTTAATTATTAAGTTGTATGCATTATCATTTGGAATTGTTGCTTTAAAGTGTACTCTTTGTCCATTAATTATCTTAATATTACCATTTGTAGCAATTTCTAATTTTGTTTTTATATTTAGTATTCCATTATCATTTGCAACTTGATTACATGATGCAATACTTCCATCTGCATTATATCTGATTATAAATACTACATCTTCCATACTTCTATATGAAGTTGGTGTCTCTTTTTCATGTATTGTATATTTTATTGTTTTACCACTTAATGATGTATTAAATGTATCTATTGATGTTATAACAACTCCATTTGTTTCTGTTATAATATCTGTTACTGTACTTTTTCCTGAATTAATATCTGTTTTTGTTATTTCAAAAGATACTCCTGCCATAGCTGAATTTGTTGTTTTATCATATTTGTATATACCCATTTTTATATCTTTTGGCATATTCATTATTTGCATTGATATTTTTCTAGTATTCATATATTGACTAGAATTGAAGTTATTAATTATTTCGTTTCCTTTTATAATCTTATATTCTTCAATTTTTCCTGCATCATTATATTTTACTTGTAATTGTATTGTTGTTGTATTTGCATAATATCCGCCTATTGTATTTGTTTGTTGTATGTAATATGTTACTGTTTCACTTGGATATACAGGTCCTGCAATTACATTTGCATAACCTCTACTGTCTGTTTGTGGGTTACCTGCTGCAACGTCTCCTTTATCACTTGTAACTTTTAAGTATGCATTTTGTAATCCATAATTCTTATAGAATTTATCAATTACTTGTAAGTCTAATGTAAATGATGGTTTATTTTTAATGTTAATTGTTAAATCTGGTGTTGTTTTATTTATTTTTTGTGTATCTTCAACAGTATTTACTGTTTCAAAGTAATCACTATCTGATTTTACATTATTTTTTGAGAAATTACCTTTATCATTAAATGTTATGTAATAATCTATTGGTTTTGATATTGGGTAATAACCTTCTGGTAATCTTGTTTCAGATAAAGTATATTTTACTGTTGTGTCTTTATAGACTTTTCCTAATATTGTCATTTGTTTTGCATTTATAGATGTTTGTAATCCTTTATTAGATGTGACATTAAATCCGGCTGATAAATTATTTATAGTATTATCATAGTAGTCTACTTTATTTAATGTTACTTGTAGTTTTCTACTATATAGCATATTTATATAAACGTTTCCTGTTGCTGAATCCCATGAAATATTTGCAACATTGTCATCTCCCCATAAATCCGCTTTTAGTGATTGTACATTAGAGATTTTACCATTACTATCATATGTTATATCTAATTCTGTATAATAATCTGATTCGTTTCCACTTCCACCAAGTTCTGTATTTGCCATATCGCTTGGGAAGAAGTAACCATTATAGTTATTTCCTATTCTTGAAGAAGATATTATGTATTTATTTACATTATCATTTGTTGCAGCTCCCCAATAATTCCATGAAGCTTTTCCATCTGAATTTGTATCTCTGAATGATACTGTATTATACTCATATGAAGTATTTGATACATATGCATTATTTGTAAATGGATACAATCTGATATTAGCTATTGGATTATTTGATATATCATCCACTGCTTTTATACTTATTTTTGTTGTTAATGCATAGCCTATATAGAAATCAATATTTCTATTTGAACTATCTTTGTTGTAATAATAATTATATTCTTTGATGTTGTTAGCTGATAAAGATGCATTTCCACTTTCATTCATATATGGTTTAATTATATTATCATCTATTTTTCTAACTATAGAATTGTTATAATCAATTTCTCCATTTTCATCAAATTTTACACTTATTATTGCAACTAACTTTTGATTTTCTCTTGTTATGTATCTATCTACATATTTTTGATAATTCTTTGGTTCTGATTGCTCATATACATAGAATAATCTTGTATAATTCTTTTCTATTGGTACAAATAATTCATTTGTATCTTCATAAATAGATCCATCAACAACATGTCCATTTCCATATGTGCTTCCATATCCGATATATCCAGCTCTAACAAATTCATCTTTATCCCTATAAACATTTTTTCTTTCTGTCGATATTGTGTATCTAGCTCCATCTAATGAAATTGGTTTTCCACTTTCATCTATTTCGCTTTGGAATGTATAATTATCCATTGCATTTAATTTTAAATCAAACATTGGGAAGAATTTTAAAGTAATATTCAATTTGTAATTTGTATGATCTATTAAGTTGTTTTCATCTATTTGAACATATCTTCCATCTACTAGCCATCCTATATATGTATTTAATCCTGTATTTAATCTTGCATCAGTTATTTTTCCTTCATCATCAAATGTTACATCTATTAAATATTGATATGCTACTGTTTGATATTTTGCATCTGCATAATATTTTGTTCCAATATAATATCCAACATTGTTTCCAGAATTTGTTCCATCTCTACTATCTAGGTAATATCCACTTTGTCTTGTTTGGTTTGAATCATTTTTGATAACTAATCTTAATGTTCTTGTTCCAGCACCTTTAGTATATTGTCCCATAGATTTATAATCTTCTCCATAAGAAATATCTGGTGTTCCATTGTTATCTCTATCAGCCCCTGTTAATAATGCATTATCTCCAATTAATTCATATTCTCCATCTGATACATAATCATTTGGATTATTAGAATCTGTTAAGAATGCTTCTACATTCATTCCATTTAATTTTTTGTCAACATTATATGTGTCAACTGTTGTTAAATGAATTCCAAATTCTTTAATTTCTTCATTGTATATTTCCATACTAATTTCA
>ERZ791716.1337-NODE-1337-length-11871-cov-3.074814_pt1 | contig 11871 bp, 9 predicted proteins | sample MGYA00510049_ERZ791716 | MGnify/ENA primary metagenome ERZ791716 (study PRJEB30046, sample SAMN00715135) | human gut metagenome | study: EMG produced TPA metagenomics assembly of the A metagenome-wide association study of gut microbiota in type 2... | reverse complement strand
CTAATTGTAATGAATTAGTAAAAGTAATCTTTGCTATTAATGAGTTACAATTGTATAATATTGACTAGAAGCAGGTAGAAAGGAAGACAAAGATGAAAACATACAAAGGAATTATTTTTGATTTAGATGGTACTTTATTAGATACGATCAATGATCTTACAGACAGTGTCAATGATGTAATGAAAATCTATGGATGGAAAGAATATGATAGCGAAGCATGTAAGATGATGGTTGGAAATGGATTTCGTAAATTAATCCAGAGAGCATTGCCAGAAGAGAAACAGAAAGACGAAATGTTTCTTGATGAGGCAGTTGATCAATTTTCAAAAGCATATCAGAAGAGATATTTAAACAAAACGATTCCGTATGAAGGAATTCTTAAGTTACTGGAAACTTTAGAAGAAAAAGGAATTAAAATTGCAGTAAATTCCAATAAACGAGGAGATTATACTAGTGCATTGGTAAATAAATATTTTTCACAGTTTCCATGGGTTGCAGTGTATGGGGAACGTGAAAGAGAAGGAATTCCTAAGAAACCGGATCCAAGCGCGGCATTAGAGATTGCTAATCATATGAATTTGCCAGCAGAAGAAGTTTTATATATTGGTGATTCAAAAACAGATATGGAAACAGGACAGAATGCCAAGATGGATACGATAGGTGTAGCATGGGGATTTCGAGGAGCAGAGGAGTTAAGAGAGAATAATGCTACATATATTGTAGAGAAACCGGAAGCAATTTTAGAGTACGTTATATAAACCAACAACAACCCAAAGTGAAACATAGCACCATAATGAGTGCCATATTTGAACTGAAAATCATTTTAGGTAAAAAAGATTGTATGTTAAAATAAACATAGATAAGAAAAGTACAACATTAATTCAAAGAGGTGGAAATTATGTCAAGTTTTAAAAATGCCGATGCAGGAGTTATCGTAGACCAGCTGATTAAGACAATTCAGAAAGAAAGAGATTACTTAAGTGAGATTGATGGTAAGATCGGAGACGGAGATCATGGGATCAACATGAACAAAGGTTTTACGATGTGCGAGAAGAAATTAGAAGGAACTACATATAATTTGTCAGAAGGACTGACAACATTAGGTGAGACACTGTTAGAAGATATCGGTGGATCAATGGGACCTCTGTATGGAATGTTATTTGATGAGATGGCTCAGGCATGTGAAGATGAAGAAGAGATCACAGCAGATGTATTCGCAGAAATGATCACAGCCTCTGTAGAAGGAATTCAGGATATCAGCCCTGCACAGGTAGGAGACAAATCACTGCTAGACACATTGATTCCAGCAAAAGAAGCATTTGTAGAAGCAAAAGAAGCAGGAAAAGACTTTGCAGAATGTTTGGATGCTATGAATTCCGCAGCAGAAAAAGGATGGCAGTCTACAAAAGATCTTGTAGCCAAGATCGGACGAGCAAGTCGCCTTGGAGAACGCTCTCGAGGTGTTCTTGATGCAGGAGCAACCAGCTGTTATTTCATCATCACAACCATTGGAAGCACAGCAAAGAGCCTGTTATAAGAATGATTTAAATTGCGAAAGCAATGAACCTCTATATATTCATACAATTTGTTTAGGAAGAACCTCAAAGTTTCGGAAAGAAGCTTTGAGGTTTTTTCATTTCATAGGAAATTTTCTTGACATTTTTAAAAAAGTTATTGACAAATAAGAAAAAAGTATATAAACTAACTGTATCATATGAAATGGTACAGTTAGCACAGCTAATACAGTATGGCATACAGTACGACAAAAACAATAAGGAGGTACAGATGTGTTTCGAATCAACCCTGCCAGTGGCAAGGCAATTTATGAACAGATCATGGAACAAGTAAAAGAAGCAGCGTGGAAAGGATATCTAAAACCTGGAGATGCTTTGCCGTCCGTTCGTAAATTAGCATTAAGTCTCAGTGTAACACCCAACACCGTAGCGAAAGCATATCAGTTGTTGGAGAAAGAGAAAGTAATTATAACAATACGAGGAAAGGGAGCATTTTTGGCAGAGAATGCTTCACAAGAGGTAGACAAAGGAAAGATGCAGGAGATCAAGACAAGTTTAAAAGAGATATTAAGTGAGCTTCGTTATGAAGGGTATGATGAAGAGAAGATAGCAAGCCTGATACATGAGATCTATCAGGATTTGGAGGGATAGGATATGAAAGTGATCGAACTAAAGGACGTGAAAAAATCATATGGAAAGAATGAGATTCTTCATGGAATCAGCCTGGATATAGAAGAGGGAAGCATTCATGGGCTGGTAGGACGCAATGGATGTGGAAAGACAACACTGATCAAATGTCTAACAGGAATTTATGAACAGGATCAAGGACAGATTCTGGTCTGTGGAGAAGAAATTTTCGAGAATCCAAAAGTAAAAGCACAGGTAGGATATGTTGCGGACAGCAACCAGTATTTTGAAGGGTATCATATTGATGAGATGGTAGAATTTTATAAACAGATCTACCCAACATTCGATGAGAAAGTATTTAGGGACTACAATCAGAGTATCGGATTAGACGTAAGCAAAAGGATTAAAGAATTATCCAAAGGACAGGCAATGTCATTAGCTTCGATGTTGAATCTGTCCATCCATCCAAAAGTGATGATCATGGATGAACCAATGTCAGGACTGGATGTGATCGCACAGAAACAGATCAAAGATTTTATTGTCAATGAAGTCGATATGAATGGGATGAGTGTTCTGATCTCATCACACGATTTAAAGGATTTAGAAAGTTTCTGCGATTCCGCAAGTATGATGAAGGATGGAAAGATCCTTTACCATGGAACAATGGATCAGATGAAAGAACGATTTACAAAATTACAGGTTGTATTTGGAGAATCAAGAAGCGAGATTTTCAAAGAACTTCCGGGAGTGATCACGTATTCTAATCTTGGAAGTGTATACACAGTAATATTAGAAGGGTATGGAGAGCCAATTCATGAGGCATTAAAACAAGCAGGAGCGATTGTAGTAGAGGAAATTCCATTAAGTTTAGAAGAAGTATTCGTCTACAGCAACCGCTAAGAGGAGGAACTTGGAGATGAAATTTTTTAGAAAATATGCTCTGGTACTTCCACCAGCAGCATTGTTATATGGGATTTTCGCATGGAACATGAAATATCCGGGGGATGGACTACCACAGACGATGATGGATAATCTTGTCAATGGCTGGCTTTTGATCACAGTTTTATTTGCAGCATTATCAGCAGGAATTGTATATCAGTTGCAGCAAAATAAGAAACAGCAATATATTTACAGCCTTCCATGGACAAAGAAAGACATTTACCAAAAGAGTCTTACAAAACTGCATATATCACTTTTGTTCGCGGAGATCATCTATGGAATTTTCTTTGCAATGAAGATCGCAACGATTCCGAATGCGGAATCAATCACGAATGTGATCATATGCACATTATGGAATGCAGTAATGTGTTTTGCATTTTGTGCACTCATACAGATTTCATTGATCGTGACAGCATATATCTGGCAAGGGCTTATCATAGCAGTCGTTACATTTTATGTGATATTGCCGATGATCCTTCAGAATCTGGCATTTTTACTCCAGTTGCTGTTTAAGGTAAGATCTTCTAGATTTGCGATACTCGAGCGGGTTATCTATGGAAGATTCGGTAGAACATTTTTATATCCATTAAATTTTCAGCTTGATGCGAATATCTTGGATAGCAATCTGATCTGGAAAGCACAATATGTAAATTCTGCTATTATCTGTATTGCCGTTTTATTTGCAGCAGGAGTCTTTGGTATCTGGTTTGCAAAACGACAGTTTATCAAGCAGGAGCAGGCACAGAACCGAATGTTAACAAGGTTATCAGGGATGCAGAATAAAGTCATTACGACGATAGTGATCACGATCCTGTGTTTTAATGCATTAAGTAATCATGAGATATATATTCATATATTTAAGTATGACAAGACACTTCGAACCAGAATTTATGGATTGGTCGCATGGGGAAAAGAATTTATGTGTTCATCAGACAGTTATAAACTGATCATACAGAAATTAAATGTAGTACATTGGTTTATATATTTGGTAGTGATATTAGTGATCACATATTTTGCTGTATCGATTATTCAGACAATAAGGAGGAAATGTTATGAGAGGGCTTGTTAATCATGAAAAACGAAATCTGCTAGCCATAACATTAGTGTATACTATAGTGATATATTTTATATTACAAAATGTGATCGTAAACGATATTTCAGGAACTGCAGATCAGATCAATAATTTTTATGGAGGCATTTATAATAATTATGGCAATCTGTTTTTAGGAACATTAGATCAATACTATAAAATGTTTATTATCGTTCTTATGATACCGATTAGTTTTGTAGCGGTAATACAGTATCGGGAAAGCAGCACATCAAAATGTGGTGAATTTCTAATGCAGCTTCCGATCAAGAGAGGCCAGATCTTTCTGACAAGGACGATCACAGGAATGATGACATATACGATACCATGGCTTTTTCTTTCATTCGGAATGATCATGATGAGAACAAAGGCACAGTCATGGTATGAGATGAATCTATCCGCATGTAAGAACGGAGCAGTACTTCTTGGAAATGATAACATGATACATTTGTGTGCATATCTTCTATTTATATGGGTATCACTGACACTCATCTATGCCATTGCCATATTTTTTCAGAATATCTGTAAAAGACCATGGATCGCAGGAGCGATCGGAATCGGAGCAATGTTATTTCCAAACTTTATGGATTATATGATGCCAAAAGTATTATCATTTTCAGATACAATATATCATGGCTGGTGGATGGCTGTATTTTTTGAAAATGGACCGATCACAGAACAGTTTATATGGGATAAAGGTGTGAATCAGTTGGTAACGATGGCTTCGTTTGATCATTTTGTACAGATTCTTCTGATTCAGATTGTGTTGATCACAGTATTTTTTGGAGTTGCATTTTATGTATTTCAAAAGTCAGATATGGCAAAGAGGAATAATTTTATGTATTTTCCATGGATGGAGCATCTGTTTGTATGGGTCTTCCCATTCTGTGTTTCATTATTCGTTGTAGTGACAGGGTTCAAGATTCAGTCATACACAGGTGGCATTCTGGCAGCAGTGATCGCAACGATCATATATTATATAGTAGAAAAGCGTAAGAAAAGGAGGGCAGTATAATGTATTATTCAACTTCAATTGCTTATATTATCATATTATCGCCACTGATCCTTCTAGCTTTATTGGCAACGATCGGAATCGTACTTTACCGTCATCCGTCAAAATTACAGAGAAAATGGTATAGCGTATCATTTAAGAAAAGAAAAAGAGTCAAACAAATAGCAATCCTTCTTGGATTTTGTATGGCAGCAGGACTATTTATCTATCCTTTGACAAGCAAAAAACAGTTCGTATCAACGATCAGTCTGTCAGCAAATGAAAACAATTTTATCACAGAAGATAAGATCAATCAGATTTCAAAAGACAGAAGAGAAATAAAAAATGAGCAATGGCTGAAAAAATTTTATAAGATGATGAAATCAGACGATGAAAGTTCGACTCTTTTATATGACAGTGGAAGTTATGAAGTATGGAAAACGAGTATCCTGGAAGATAAAACGGGTGAGTATGAGCTGCGTTTAAGAGCAGAAGACACCGTTCTTCGTAGATTTTCAATACAGCAATCGGATGAAGATATTGATTCCGACGGAGATTTCGACAGATACGATACCGACGGATTTTACGATATCATTCAAAGACCAGACAATACATTTGAAGAAAATTATCAAAAGCTTACAGATTCAGAAAAAAAAGAAATTAAGGATCTCAATTGGAATTACAAAGATGGTCTTTTGTATGCAACAAATGAAAATCATAAGAGATGTATCAATGGAACATCCCAGTATTATATGAAAAACTCCAAATTGATCAATACGATGGAGAATTCAGGATACAAAGGAATCAAAAAATGGATGGAACAATGCGAAAAAGATACAGCAGGGATTAAAGTAAAAGTTGGAGATAAAACATACTTGTTCCATAATACAGACAAATGGCATACATTCAAGAAAAATGGATTAACATGTCTTTATAATTACAAACGTTTTATCATTCGATTTGATATTAACAAAGCGATTGGAATCAGGAGTAATCTATCTGATCTGCCACAAAATGGCAGAGAGATGTGGACGGCTATAACGGATCATAGTGGATCAGCTGCGAATGAAGTTATTCTTCGTTCTTATAATGATGAAGAATTATATGCAAGGAAAAATATCCAGATTTTTTTGCAAGATCACAAGATCAAACAGATGTTGATCTACTGGGATGAAACAGAAGCTCTCAAAGGATTCACAAAAGAAGAAAAGATATTCTTAAAAGGCTGTTTCGAAAAAATGGGTATCTCATCCAAGGATGCACAAGAATGGTTAAACACATTTATGATCAAGAAAACGCCACAGAGCGGTAAGTTAGGAAGCTGGACATACAGCAAAGGAAATAGTAAAAATCAGGTAATATCATTGATCAATCATAATGAAAATAATAATTATGTAAATTTTTACAAAAAAAGTAAAGGAAATAATTGACAAATACAAAATGATATGGTAAATTATGGGTAGAAAGTGCTTACAGCACAAACTCCCCTTAATAAACAGTTCGAGAACTACGGTTTTCCTGCGATCGTTCATCGCCCATACCCCATAGAATCTCGAAAGAATTGTATTTTAGATTATCATCATCAACAATCATTTTATATTTATCTGCAATCCTCTATCTAAGTTGTGATGTGAGCACTTTCGATTTTTAAAATATGAAAATAAGGATTCCTATGATTCTATGATATAGAAACATAAGAATCCTTTTCTTATTATTTTTAACAAATCACAATGACAAATCAAAAAGAATATGATATGATATTATTTTGAATGGGATAATATAAGAAAGTAGTAGAAATTCACATATAGGAGGAAGAAACATGCCAGTAAAGTATGTATTTGTTACAGGAGGAGTTGTATCTGGATTAGGTAAAGGAATCACAGCAGCTTCTCTGGGACGATTACTAAAAGCCAGAGGCTATCATGTCACAAGCCAGAAGTTTGATCCGTATATCAACATTGACCCAGGAACAATGAACCCAATCCAGCACGGAGAAGTTTTCGTAACAGATGACGGAGCAGAGACTGACTTAGACCTTGGACATTATGAAAGATTTATCGATGAAGGACTGAATAAGAAATCAAACGTTACAACAGGTAAAGTATATTGGAGTATCTTATCCAAAGAACGTCGTGGAGATTATGGTGGTAACACAGTACAGGTAATCCCACACGTAACAAACGAGATCAAGAGCCGTTTTTACAGAAGTGAAGACCCAAGCGATCAGGAAGTAGCAATCATTGAGATCGGAGGAACTGTAGGAGATATCGAAAGTCAGCCATTCTTAGAGGCATTAAGACAGTTCCAGCATGAAGTAGGGCATGAAAACTGTATTTTAATTCATGTAACATTAATTCCATACTTAAAGAGTTCAGGAGAATTAAAGACAAAACCAACACAGGCAAGTGTCAAAGACTTACAGGGAATGGGAATCCAGCCAGATATCCTTGTATGCCGTTCAGACTATCCATTAGATGATGGAATCAAGAGAAAGATCGCACAGTTCTGTAACGTTGAACGTTCAAGAGTTATTCAGAACTTAGATGCAGAAGTATTATACGAAGTACCTTTGATGATGGAGAAAGAACATCTAGCACATGAAGTATGTGAATGTCTGAACATGCCATGCCCAGATCCAGATCTTGATGACTGGAAGAAGATGATCGATGCATGGAAACATCCAGAACATAAAGTAGAGATCGCATTAGTTGGTAAATATGTATCTTTACACGATGCTTACATCAGTGTCGTAGAATCCTTAGAGCATGCCGGAGTCGCGAATTCAGCAGATGTCAAGATCCGCTGGGTAGATTCAGAGAGAATCAGCTCTTACAATGTCGATGAGATGTTAAGTGGAGTTCACGGAATCTTAGTTCCAGGTGGATTCGGAGATCGTGGAATCGAAGGAATGATCTGTGCGATCAAATACGCAAGAGAAAACAAGATCCCATATCTTGGACTATGCTTAGGAATGCAGCTTACATTAGTAGAATTCGGAAGACATGTCTTAGGATTCTCTGATGCACACAGTCAGGAATTTAATCCAGACACAACACATCCGATGGTTCATATCATGGCAGATCAGGACGGAGTCACAGATCTTGGTGGAACATTACGTTTAGGATCTTACCCATGTGTATTAACAGAAGGATCTAAGGCATATGAATTATATGGAGAGAAAGAGATTCACGAAAGACATCGTCATAGATATGAAGTAAATAACGAATATCGTGATATTCTTCAGGAGAATGGAATGATGTTATCCGGATGCTCACCAGACGGAAGAATCGTAGAGATGGTAGAGATTCCAGAACATCCATGGTTTGTGGCAACACAGGCACATCCTGAGTTTAAATCAAGACCTAATAAAGCACATCCATTATTTAAAGGATTTGTAGAAGCAGCCTTAGAACATCAAGGTAAATAATACAAAAAGTTAATATAACATCATCAAAAAGATTCTGAGATAGATTGATATTTCAGAATCTTTTTACATATTATTTACAATTCAGAGCAATTAGAATTTACATATATATGATAGAATCCTTTAAGAGTCAGAAAGATATGAAAAGACAAAGGTATCAGGAGGTATATATGAAATCTAATTGGAGAAAACAAATGATGATCAGTGCATTAGCATTGACACTTTCTGCAACAAATGTAGCACCAGTATTTGCAAGTGCCGCTCCAGATGGCAAGACAAATGCGGCAGACATTGCACAGACAATGGGAACAACGGCACAGTGGGATCGTTGGGAGAAAGAATGGGAAACTTTAAAAAATGACTGGACACAAATTTCATTGTCACCAGGAAGCAATGCAACGGAGTTGAATTTTGCATGGTATACACCAAAGCAGACAAATGATGATCATTCAAATGCAAATGTTCCAAAACTGATCATTGGTGAAGGACGTAATATGAAAAATGCCAAGGTGTACGAGGCAGAACAAACAGCAGTAAAAGATGAACAGGATAACAATGGGGAAACTTATAATTCTAATAAAGTAACAGCAACAGGATTAAAAGAAAACAAAACATATTATTATAGTTACGACAATGGAAATGGGTATACAAAGCCAGCGGCATACACGACAAAATCTACAAACAATTTCTCATTTGCATTTGTAGGTGACCCACAGATTGGATCTTCAAATGAATTAAAGGGAAAAGATACGAAAGAATTTTACGATGCACAGTCAAATGCAGTAAAGAGTGATGCATTTAACTGGTCTTCTACGTTAAACGCAGCATTAGAAAAGACAGATGATCAGTTAAGTTTTGTTGTATCCGCAGGTGACCAGATTCAGACAACAAAGAAAAAGTTACCAAACAAAGATGCATCAAAAAGTGAAATTGAGTATACAGGATATTTAAGTCCAGAAGCATTAAAATCACTTCCAGTGGCAACGACAGTAGGTAATCATGATGCAGATAATGCAAACTATACATACCATTTTAACAGAACAAATGCAAGTGAACTTGGAAGTAATAAGGTAGTCGGTGGAGATTATTATTTCAAATATGGAAATGCATTATTTATCATGTTAAATACACAGGATACAAATGTAGCAGAACATAAACAGTTTATTGAGCAGACAGTTGCAGCGAATAAAGACTGCAAATGGAGAATCGTAACACTGCATCAGGATATTTATGGATCAGCAGAACATTCTAATGAACCAGAAATCACAAATTTAAGATATCAGTTAACACCGATTTTCGAACAAAATGATATTGATGCTGTATTAACAGGTCATGATCATGCTTATTCAAGATCTAAAATGTTATTAGGTGGAACAAAAGCGAATGATTATACAGATGAAAAAGATCAGAAATACTTAACATATCTTAAAAGTATCATGGATGAAAAAGCAATTGAGACTGTCAAAAAACAGGGAAGCTCTGTGATCAATCCAGAAGGTGTCCTTTATATGACAGCAGGTTCTTCTTCAGGAAGTAAATATTATGATCTGGTACCAAGACAGCAGACATATATTGCACACCGTTGGCAGGAAGATGTCCCAACATATTCAGTTGTTGATGTAACAGAAAATAGTTTAACGATCAATACATATCGTACAGATAATGATGAAAAGATTGATGAAACATTTTCTATCACAAAGAGCAAAGGGGATACGACATCACTTAATGCAGAAATTAAAGCATCTGAAAGCATTGTAAAGCAAAAAGATGCATATACAACGGAAAGCTATAGAGTCTTTGAACAGGCACTTACAGGAGCCAAAGAAGTTGCAGCAGACAAAAAAGCAACAAAAGATGAAGTTGAAAATGCATTAAAAGTTCTGACAAATGCAAAAGCAGGATTAGAAAAGAAAGTAACAACAACAAAACCAACAACAGTAAAGAAACCAATAGCAGCGAAGAAAGTTGTAGTAGCAAAAGCATCTGCAAAATTAAAAGCTGGTAAAAAGAAAGTAACAGTTAAGATTAAAAAAGCATCTGTATCTGGATATCAGATTAAATATGCATCAAACAAGAACTTAAAAAAAGCAAAGACAAGAAATACAAAAAAAACGATTTATACGATCAAGTCATTAAGATCAAGGAAAAAATGTTATGTAAAGGTTCGTGCATACAAAATAGTTAAAGGTAAGAAAATCTACGGTTCTTACAGCAAAGTTCTGAAAGTGACTGTGAAATAACAATGAAACAAAAACAGATAAAAGGAGTGTGTCTGCTGATTGCAGGCATTCTCTTTCTTCTGCTATTTTTTTCTTTTTCTGGAATTGAGAAGACAAAACTTCTAGATACAGATGGAAGAAATTTTGAAAAAGCAGAAGTAACAAACGTGATCTCAGGAAACTTATCAAATAGTGGAAGTGGAAAACAAACCGTAGAATTAAAACTTCTCTCAGGGGATCATAAAGGAAAAATAATACAGGCAACAAGCTCTCAGAGTTATTTATTTGGTGCAAAATGTAAAAAAGGAATGAAAGTCATAGCAATCGTTAATGAATCAAAAGGAGAGTTGTTGGCGTCTGTATATAGTGTAAACAGAGGAACTATGGTATGGCTGATGGCAGCAGTGTTCGTAGCGATCGTGGTTGCAGTCGGGGGAAGAAAAGGAATTGCATCAATCTTAAGCTTGGTATTTACAATGCTTTGTATCTTTTTTATTTTTCTTCCGATGATCTACAAAGGAATATCCCCGATACTTGCGGCTGTATTAGTGGTCGCATTTACAACAGTTGTTACGATGTGTATGGTTGATGGAATTACGAAGAAATCAGTAGCTGCGATGCTTGGAACGATCATAGGTGTGGTATTTTCTGGAGCGTTTGCATTGATCTTTGGACAAGTGACATCGATCACTGGATATAATGTGTCTGATATAGAGAATCTGGTCTATGTCGGAGAAATGACAGACATAAAAATTGGTGAATTGTTATTTGCAGGAATCTTGATCGCATCATTAGGTGCAGTCATGGACGTTGGAATGTCAATCGCTTCTACACTCAATGAATTAAAAGAACAAAATCCACAGATGATGTTAAAAGAACTGTTTCAATCAGGAATGAATGTCGGAAGAGATATGATGGGAACAATGACAAATACACTGATTCTTGCATTTACAGGTGGATCAATCAACACACTAGTATTTATTTTTGCATACAATTATGAATATCAACAGGTGATCAATATGTATTCTGTGGGGATTGAAATCATGCAGGGATTATCATCAAGTCTCGCA
>ERZ791716.1318-NODE-1318-length-11967-cov-2.895232_pt1 | contig 11967 bp, 8 predicted proteins | sample MGYA00510049_ERZ791716 | MGnify/ENA primary metagenome ERZ791716 (study PRJEB30046, sample SAMN00715135) | human gut metagenome | study: EMG produced TPA metagenomics assembly of the A metagenome-wide association study of gut microbiota in type 2... | reverse complement strand
AACTCATCTTCTGAAATTGAATCAATTTGTATTTCATAATTTTTCTTATTAATCTGTTCTATACACTTAATTATATCTTTTATATCCTTCTCCTTCTTATAATTATATCTAATATATATAATAAGTAAAATAACAACAGTTATTGTTAAAAAAGATAAATTAATAGCTAAAAATTTATGATAGTCTCTATCATTTTTAATTAATATAGATTTATTATTTACATCAATTCCATATTTATTAAAGAAGTCATTAGTTTCAACCTTATCATTATTTATTATTTTAATAATTTCTTTATCAGTTATTTTAGGATAGTCTTTTTTTATTACATTTATAATAGCAGAAATCTTGTTATTAAAGTTTTTAGTATAAGTTTTATATTCATATATATTTAAAAATAAGAACAAAATAAATAAACATATAAATATAATTAATGTAGAAATAATATATTTTTTTAATTCAATTTTATTCTTCATCAATTCTATACCCAATTCCTTTAATAGTAGTTATAATATCAGTTCCTATTTTTTCTCTTATTCTTTTAAAATAAACTGTTATAGTATGATCATCTACATAATTTCCAGTCCAATCCCAAATTTTATCTAATATTACATTTCTACTAACAACTTTATTAATATTTAAAAATAATAAATTAACTAATTTTAATTCTAATGCAGTAAGTTCAATAATAATATTATCTTTTTTTAAAACTAATTTATCCATATCATAAGAAATATTTTTTATTTTAATAACACTTTTCTTATCTGATCTTAATAATATTTTATTAACCCTTGCCATTAATTCACGAGTGGAAAAAGGTTTTGTTATATAATCTTCCGCGCCAACATTTAAACCTCTAACAATATCATCTTCTTCATCTTTAGCTGTTAAAAAAATAGTAGGAATTTTCAAATTCTTAATAGTATTTTCAAATAAGTTAAAGCCATTTCCATCTGGTAAAGTAATATCAAGTATTATTAAATCAATATTAAAGTTAGAAAGTAAATATTCTTTTGAGTCTTCTACCGTAGTTTTTACAATTAAATTATGATTATCTTTTTTAAAAGAATATGTAAGACCTTTAATAATTGATTCTGTATCTTCAATAAGTAAAATATTCATATATATAGTACCTTTCTTTAAATATAATTATATCACAATATAAGGAGCTTTCGCCCCTTATACTAGATATTCTCATTTCTAATTGTTTCAATAGTATTTTGCTTATTTATTTTACTCATAGAATACTTCATAATTAATGAAATAAGTATAAATACAACTGCTACAGCAATTAATATTGCCTCAATAGGAAGTTTATAAGGCATTCCTGATTCTTCTGATAAGAAATGATAAATAACGTATGATAATGCTATTCCAATAGGTATACCAAAGAATAGAGATTTAATACCAATAAACAAGCTTTCTAATCGAATCATTCTGTTAAATTCTTTAGTTGTCATACCAACAGATTTTAACATAGCAAACTCTTGTTTTCTTAGTTCCATATTAGTAGTAATAGTATTAAAAATATTAGTTATACCAATTAATGAAATTACAATTATAAAACCATAAAGAAATATTCCTACTAAAGTAAATAAGTTACTCATTATTTTAACATTTTCATCTACATTATTAACGTTATAATCTTCACCCTTTAAAAAATCATCAAGATCATCTTGTAATTTATTAGTATTATTTGATTTATAATAGATTGCTAGTGGTTTAGATTTTAAATTAGCATCAAACATTTCATCACTAATAATTAAACACTCCATATCAACACCTTTCAAGCCGAAAGGTCTAACATCAGAAGTTGCTCCAATTTCTATTTTTATTGTTTTATTTTCATCAGTAGTAGCATCAATAATGTCACCTTTATTAAAGTTAAAAGCTCTCATATATTTAGTAGTTAACTTATTATTTTTTTTATAGTTAGATACATATTCTTTATCGACAAGTATAGCTTTGTTTTTAAATTCATTATAATTCAAGCCTAATGAATCAACATACTTTTTAAATTGTTCTTCTCCAATAGAAATTATAGATACATAAGTAGGATTATTTTCATCAATTGCTAAATTTAAAAACTTAGCATATTCTTTGTTGTAGTGATTTCCTGTAAAAGATATTTCGCTACTTCTAAATATTGTATAATCTTCTATATTATCTAATTTAGTTGTTTCTATAAATTTATTATAAGATTCATTATTTGTAATAGTTGTAGATAATGAAATATTAAAATCAGATATTTCTAATTCATGATCCACTTGTTGAAATGCTAATTTCATAAATCCTGATAAAGCGATAAATACAAATACAGAAACAATTATTGATATTACTGTAGTTCTATATTTTTTCTTATTTCTTTTTAAATTCTTAAATGATATTTCGCCACCTATACCAAATATATTTTTTATTAATTTTGGTGATTTAACCTTTTTGGGATTTATTTTAATATTAGCACTATTTCTAATGGAATCTATTGGAGATACTTTAGATGCTCGTTTTGCACTTTTAAAAGCTGAGAAATAAATAGTTACTATACCAAGTATTATAGCTACTAAAACAGATAGCCATGAAAAAGAAAATACTAATCTTAAGCCTTCTGCAAATGAACCATCTAAATAATAATTACTTATGATAATAAGTATATATGATGCTATAAAACCAAGTAATAGACCTAAAGGAATACCAATTAATCCTAATATGGTAGCTTCATAAAAAACATTTCTTTTAATTTGTCTTTTAGTTGCTCCAATACTTCTTAACATACCATATTGTTTTATTTTCTCTGTAATAGAAATATCAAAACTATTTTTTATACAAAATATTGAAGTGAACACAATTATTCCTATTACAATCCCTACAACAATACTTAAACCACCAATACCACTGTTTGAAATAGGATTGGTTTCTAAAGCAATTAAATAGGAATTAATATTTATATCACTATATTTTGATTTATTCATTTGATTTGAATATTCTTTTAATTCTTTATTTGACGCTTGTTTATCATTATCATTAACTTTCTTAAATAATTTTGCATCAACTCCTAATATATTAGCAATAGTTTCATAACTGTTTTTTACGCCATCTTTTGAAAATCTTGTATATACATCAACAATTCCATTTATTTTATTTTCATCAAGATAAGTTATAAATGTATAACCAGGTGCAGAATAATATTCTATATTAGTAGCTGGTCTTCCTATAATACCAACTATTTTATAAGTTTTAGAAGTAGTATCTACAATGGATTCTTTATTTTCTTCTTTATCAGATTTTTGATATGGATTATTTTGATCTAATTCATTTCCATTAGAATCTACTCTTTTTCCAACGTCTAACGTAATAGAATCGCCAATATTTAAAAATAATCTACCATTTGTTTTTAAATGGGTTGGTATTACTATTTCGTTTTCATTTCGAGGAAGTCTTCCATCCAATAATTTAACAGATAAATTATTTAAAGAGTTTTTAGTAAATCCTTTTATACAAGCATAAGGTTTATATTCGTTTTTAGAGTCTATTTTAGCAAAACCAACATCTTTAGTAATATTGATAGTTTCTATATTTCTATTGTTCTCAAATATATCAATATCACTAATAGGAACTTTGTAAAATGCAGCATGAAAGTTTCCTTTTTCGTGTGTTTCATATTTAATTAATGATTTTATACCACTAGAGTATATAGATGATACGGCAGTGATTAAAGCAACTGATAGCATAATACCAATAATTGTAACAATAGTTCTTTTTTTATTTAATTTAAGATTTTTTATTGTCAATTTGTTAAGCAAGTTCATAATTATACCTCCGATATAATTTTTCCATCTTCAATTTTAATTATCCTATCAGCTACTTTTGCAATTTCCATATTGTGTGTAATCATAATAATCGTTTGATTAAGCTCTTTATTTGATTTTTTTAATAGAGCAACTATTTCATCACTTGATTTAGAATCTAAGTTACCAGTTGGCTCATCAGCAAGTATAATTGTAGGATTAGTAATTAAAGCACGACCAATACTTGTTCTTTGTTGTTGTCCACCAGATAATTCATTAGGAAGATGCATTCTTCTATTTTGTAACCCTAACAGTTTTAACATTTCATTTAGTTTTTCTTTATCAATCTCACGATTATCTAAAGAAAGAGGCAATGTTATATTTTCTTCTACATTTAATATAGGTATTAAATTATAGAATTGGTATATTAATCCTTCCTGTCTTCTTCTAAATATAGCAAGTTTATCATCATTAAAATCAAATATATCTTTACCATCAATGAATACTTTTCCAGAAGTTGGTCTATCAACTCCTCCAATTAAATGTAATAGTGTTGATTTACCTGAACCTGATGCACCAACTATTGCTACGAATTCACCCTTTTCTACAGAAAAAGATACATGATCTAACGCAACAACTTTTGTTGAATCTTTTCCGTAAATTTTAGTTAAGTTTTCTACTTTTAAAATTTCCATAAAAATATTTCTCCTTTTCTTATAAACATTATATTATAATTAAAGTTACAACTAAGTTACAAAATTAAAAAATTATTATAAAAGAAAAAAGTTTCTTAAAAAAAGAAAACATCAATATTATTTTCTAACCTTTAGTTGCATTAATAATAAGTAAATATCTCCCACTATATAACTAGCTAAAAATAAGAATGCATTTAAAACTTTACATTTATTTTTACCAATATAACAAGAAAAGAAAGCAAGGTATTCGCTTTCTTTTAAATTATTACTTATTATACTTAGCAAGTTCTTCTCTTAGCATTTCCATTGTTTTAGCAGGATTTGCTTTACCACGAGTTTTTTTCATAACCTGACCTACAAAGAAGTCTATCATTCTGGTTTTTTCAGGATTATATTCCCTTGCCTGTTCATCATTTTCTTTTAATACTTCCATAACAACATCATGAATAGATGCATCATCAGTAATTTGCATCATACCTTTTTCTTTTACGATTATGTTAGGCTCTTTGCCTGATTCAATCATGTCTTCAAATACTTCTTTAGCCTGCTTTGATGATATTGTTTTTTTATCAATTAAATCAATTAATTCCTTTATCATTTCTGGTTTAACAGGAACTTCTTCTAACTTTATTTCATTTTCATTTAAGTATCCCATAAGCATACCAGTTACCCAGTTACAAGCCTTTTTAGGATCTGCTCCTAAACTTACACAATCATTAAAGAAGTCAGAGTTTTCCTTTACTTTAACAAGTACTTCTGAATCATACTCTGATAAGTTAAATTCATTCATGTACTTTTGTTTTCTTTCAAGTCTAAGCATAGGAATATTTTTTCTTATTTCATTAAGTAATTCATCTGTAACCTTAATTGGTGGGATGTTTGGCTCAATAAAGTATTTATAGTCTACCGCATCAGCCTTATCTCTCATCTTAAACGTTTCACCAGTTTCATCATCAAAACGTCTTGTTTCTTGTTCTACTTTTCCGCCGTTTTGAAGTATTTCTGATTGTCTTTCTATTTCAAAGTCAATTGCACGCCCTACATTATAAAATGAGTTAATGTTTTTCATTTCAACTTTAGTACCTAACTTGTCAGTATCTGAAATTGATACGTTAACGTCGCATCTCATTTGTCCTCTGTCACTTCTTGCTTCTGAAACTCCGCAATAAACGATTAGTGAGCGGTAAGTCTCAAGGAATGCTAATGCTTCTTCTTTAGAGTGCAAGCAAGGCTCTGTTACAGTTTCAAGTAATGGCACACAAGATCTGTTATAATCTATTAAAGAATATGTATCATAGTGATCTAGAGATGCCGTATCTTCTTCTAGATGGGTATCGTGAATTAAAACTTTTTTTATTTGTCCGTGGGCTTCGATATCAACTGCTCCATTTATACCTACAGGTTTAGTCATTTGAGTTATTTGATATCCTTTTGGTAAATCTGGATAGTAATAGTTTTTTCTATCAAATAGCATAACGTCTGGAGTAGTACAATTCATTGCCATAGAAACAATAAGTGCTCTTTTCCAAGCTTCCTTATTAGCGATAGGAAGTATTCCAGGAAAACCTAAATCTTGATATGCAACGTGGCTGTTTGGTGCTTCAGTGTACCCATTAATTGAAGGAGAAAAAACCTTTGAGTTAGAATCAAGTTCACAGTGAACTTCAAGTCCGATTGTTACTTTATACATAATTAGTTTTCCTCCTTTACTGAAAGTGGTACGAAACCAATTTTTTCTTCTAGTTTGTTTGCGATGTTACATACTACATCATCTGTCTTTATAGGCCCAGTTATGTTTATTGCAACTGGCATATCATCTATAATTCCAGATGGGAGTGTAATTGATGGGAAGCCTCCAAAGTTTCCTATTGCAAGATGGTTTTCTAAAAGTAAATACTTTTCTGATAACCTGTCCATTTCATCTGTAAAACGTGGTGCGATAGAGCCTGAATTTGGCATAATTAATCCATCATATTCTTTAAATAAGTTTGTCATAGCATCTACTACTAATCTTCTTATTCTTTGAGCGTTTTTAAATAATTTTTCTTGGTTTTCTTTTTGAAGAATAAATGATCCAATAACAAATCTTCTTCTTATTAATTCAGAAAATCCCTCAGTTCTAGTATTTATCATAACCTCATCTGGAGTGTGTCCTTCTTTTCTGTTACCAAACGGAATTCCAGTTAAGTTTGAGTTATTACTAGTTGCCTCCGCACAAGATATTGCCATATAAGATGGATAAATACCATTTAATATCTTTTTATCTATAGACTCTTCTTTAACTTCGATGCCTAATTCTTTAGCATATGAAAGCACTTTTAAGAAGTTATCATAGTATTTTTTATCATCTTTTAATTCATCTACTATTTCTTTAATATAAAATAGTTTTCTTCCACTTACATCTTTATTTAGATTTTCTACAAAGTTTATGTTTGATGAGTCAAACGAGGTCATATCGTTATCATCCATTCCTTTGATGTTATCCATAACGCACGCTACATCTTTAACGTATTTTGCGAAGCATCCAACGTGGTCTAAGCTTGATGCAAAAGCAAATAATCCCCAGCGTGATACAAGGCCATATGTTGGTTTATATCCTACTACTCCGCCGTACCCTGCTGGCTTACGGATAGAGTCTCCGGTATCTGAACCAAGTGCATAAGGAACAATACCACGAGCTACAGCAGAAGCTGATCCCGCTGATGAACCACCTATAATACGAGACTTATCCCAAGGGTTTCTAACAATTCCAGTGTGTCCTGTTGTACCAGTTCCTCCCATAGCAAGTTCATCAAGTACCGTTTTACCAATCATAACCATACCAGAATCTTTCAACTTTTTAACAGCACTTGCGTCAAATACTGGAACGTAATTTGATAAGATGTTTGATGATGCGGTTGTAAGTACGTCTTTTGTTGAGAAGTTATCTTTAATAGCACAAGGTATGCCGGATAAAACGTTATCTGTAACTTCACTTTCTTTTGCATCGTCAATGATCGTTACGAAACTGTTTAACTCATCTTGATACTTGTGAGCTCTTTTAAGTGATTCTTCTGTTAATTCTTTACTTGTTACAGCACCACTTTTTAAAGCTTCGTGTATTTCTTGTAAACTTTTATCTAAAATACTCATTAGCTTTCACCTCCTACTACTTTAGGAACTTTTATTTCATCATATACTGTATCACTTGCGTTTTTAACTGCATCATCAGTTGTTAACGTGCTTGTTGCAACATCTTCTCTTAAATGTGCTTCTTCATTAATAAATGGAAAAGTCATCGGTTCTACTTTTTCTATTCCGTCTATTTCTGTTATCAAATCCATGTGTTTTAAAATAGTTTCAAATTCCTTTTCGAATGATGGGAACTCTTCTTCTTTCATTTTAAACATAAGTTTAAGTGCATAATCTTGTATGTTATCTCTTGTTATTTTTTGCATTTTATAAAAGTCTCCTTATCTTAGTTTAATGTGTGTTTCTCTAAGTTGCTGTTCTGTAACTTCATTTGGTGTACCAGTAAGTACATCTTCACCATTTTGATTTAATGGGAATGCAACCGTTTCTCTTACACTTTCTTCTTCACCTAACATCATAAGTGATCTATCTATTCCAAGTGCCATACCTGCATGTGGTGGGCATCCGTATTTAAATGCTGTATAAAGTGCACTAAATTTTTTCTTGATGTCTTCTTCTGTATATCCAGCAAGAGAAAATGCCTTTAGTAAAACTTCTGGTCTGTTGTTTCTAACTGCTCCTGAAACAAGTTCAACACCATTACATACAACGTCAAACTGGTCTGCATAAATATCTAATGGATCCATGGTTTCTAGTGCCTTCATGCCTCCTCTTGGCATACTAAATGGATTGTGCATAAAGTCTAATTTGCCAGTTATTTCACTTATTTCATACATTGGCATATCCGTTACAAAGCAGAATTCAAATAGATTATTATCCATTAAGTCTAACTTACGACCTAATTCAGTTCTAATTAAACCTGCGTTTTTACAAACAACGTCGCGCCTTTTATCAGCGATAAAGAAAAGTACGCTTCCAGTTTTTAAACCTGCCTTGCGGGATAATGCTTTTCTATCATCTTCCGTTAGAAATTTATCAATAGGTCCTTTAAGGCTATTATCTTCCATAACTGATATGTAACCAATACCAGGCATATCAATTGATTTTGCATAGTCTACTATTTCGTTAAACCAGCTGTTTGGTTTAGATGCTATATCGTCTACTTTAATAGCGCGAACGATAGAATCTCTAAATGGTCTAAAGCTTGTTTCTTTAAATACGTCTGATACGTCAATAATTTCAAGTGGGTTTCTTAAATCTGGTTTGTCAGTACCATACTTAAGCATTGATTCGTTATAAGGAATTCTTTTAAAGTGACCTTCTGTTACTTTTCTTTTACCAAATTCTCTAAAGAATGCAGGATATACCTCTTCTGCAACAGCCATAACGTCTTCTTGGTCCGCAAAAGCCATTTCCATATCTAGTTGGTAGAATTCTCCAACAAGTCTTTCTTTTCTTCCGTCTTCATCTCTAAAGCAAGGTGCTAATTGGAAATATTTATCAAAACCTGATGCCATTAGCAGTTGTTTAAATTGTTGTGGTGCTTGTGGAAGAGCGTAAAACTTTCCCTTATGCTTTCTCGATGGGATAATAAAGTCTCTTGCACCTTCTGGTGATGATGAAGTGATAATTGGAGTTGTTATCTCTAAAAATCCTAGCTCCATCATTTTGTTTCTTAAAAAGTTGAAAGCTTTAGAACGCATAACGATTTTCTCATGAACCTTTGGATTTCTTAAGTCTAAGAAACGGTATTTTAACCTTACGTCTTCTGCTACTTTTTTTGATTCATCTATTTCAAATGGCAAAGTTTTTGCAGTGTCTGATAATAATTCTAGTTCTTCTACTACTACTTCTATTTCTCCTGTTGGTATTTTTTTGTTTACTGTATCAATATCTCTTTTAACTACTTTTCCGGTAACTTTAATAACTGTTTCTTTTGTTACCCCTTTAAGCATTGTATCATCATGAACAACTATTTGTGTTACTCCATAATGATCTCTTAAATCGATAAACATAACACCACCATGGTCTCTTATACCTAATACAAAACCAGCAAGGGTTACTTTTTTATCTAAATCTTTAATTGTCAATTCTCCGCATGTGTTTGTTCTATATGTACTCATTTTTTATTTTTCCTTTCTGTTTTCTAAAAATTCTTTTACTTTAAGAGTTGCAAAGTTACCATCTATAAATAGAGGAACTTCGTTTCCATATAAATCGGTACCTGTAATGTTTAAATCAGGTGTACCTACCATAAAATCAACGTGATTTTTACTTTGGTTAATGCCGTTTTTAAGCAACTCATGATCACCCATTAATTCGCCATTTGGTATGCAGCCTGGAAATCCTTTTCCCAGTGCTAAATGACAAGATGCATTTTCATCAATCAGTATTGAATTAAATATCATATTTATATTTGATATCGGTGAATCATAATCAACGAAAGCGCATTCTCCTAAATGATCCATACCATCAAGGTCTTTTATTAATTCAAGTAATGTATCATTGTCGTTACTGGCTGATGCTTCTTCTACTTTTCCATCTTTAAATGTTAACTTAAATTCATCAATTATTTTTCCTTTTATTGGAAGTGGTCTACTTGAACATACGATTCCATTTACCTTAGTTCTATCAGGTGTTGTAAAAACTTCCTCGGTTGGCATATTAACTATTAAATCTTTCGTTTTATCAAAACTCTTTTTAGCTGCTCCCCACCAGATAACATTCTTTGGAAGACCTATTTCCAAGTCGGTACCATTTTTGCTTTTATATTTTAATTTAACTAACTTTAGTTTATTTAATAAATCTCTTTTTTGGGTGTTATCTTTAATTTTATCATCCCAAGCTTTTATGACATCTTCTTGGTCTACTAATGTCATTTTAAAAATTAAGTTCCACAATTCATCTTCACTTGATAAATTTAGTTTGTCAGCCCACTGTTTTGTTGCTACTGCTGCGATACACCAAGGAAATTTATATATACCTCTTGCTTTTACAGCATCTTCTTGGGTTTCAATCTTAACCTTGCTCATCATTTTTTTCTTATCTGATGGCACTTCATTAAGCATTGGATAAGAATATGAAGTTAAAGATAATAAGGAACCACCTTTGTCATAGACATCCTTTATTATCCTTCTATTGAAATAAGGTTCTTTTTCTATTTCATCTAAACTTGAATTCATTAGTATGTCTTTTGTTTTTTTACCGTCGTAACAAACATGATATATGTCTGTTATTCCAATTCTTTTTGCTTCTTCTATCACTATCTTAACAAAATCCTGTTGTTCTGTTAAGTAGCTAATTAATAAAGGTTCTCCAGCTTTCATAGACAAACATCTTTGAATCAGAAATTTAGCATATTTTCTTTTTTTCTCATCCATAGCAACACCTCCTTTTAAGAAAATAAAAAACAGCAAATCATCCCATAGGGACGAATAGCTGTTTGTATCCGTGGTACCACCCAGTTTACTATTTTATTTAAATAGTCACTTTATGAAACGTTAACGGCTTATCTTCCGTCTTAGCCTACTTTAATTAAATTTCGGTAAGAAGCTCCGAGGTGTTCTTTCATTAAACTATCTTACTGATATTCCACCATCATCAGTTCTCTTTAAAGAATCGTTTAATTACTTTTCCTCATCAAGGCGAAAAAATTAATTATATTTAAATTATATCATATTTTCTTTGTTTTATAACAAAAAAATAGTTTTTTCAATAATTTTACATGTTTTTCTGCATTTGGGTTATATTTTCTACATGATTATAATAATTGCAATATTTTCTTAATTCTTCAACAAATTCTGGAAACATAACAGAATTAAGATATAATTTTTTCAATTTCGGATTACTTTCAATCATTTCTTTAATAACAGGATTATCTGTGTATTCTCTTCTTATAACATCGAATAGCATTTGAGCATTGTACTCATATAGTTGTTTTGGCAACTTATTCGAGTACTTAAAACGACCAATATCAGTAATTGTTATTTCATTATCAGTAAAATTCATGTTAAAATTTTTCCAATCTCCTACTTCTATACCAGCCTCACTAATAAGATTTATATCATGTCTTAAAAGTAATGTTGAATAAATTAGATCCATGAAAGAAACTTCTTGAATTTTCTTTGACACCTTATTTCCACAAGCAAACCTTGCTTTTCCTCCCAAAATAAAACTAGAATTGGCATATAAATCATCAAAAAAGCAAAATGAAGTCTGATTTATTTTACTGCCTATTAATAAATCATATTTATCTGTAAAATCATGAGGCACTCTAAAACATTTTGCAACATTTTTACCATCCTCGAGTAAACCAACAACAGATTGTTCTCCAAAACCCAAGATTTTTGTAAATTTATTTGTTATATCGGTAGCACTATTTATTTTTATCATAATATTTTCCACCCCCCAAAAAACTT
>ERZ791716.1314-NODE-1314-length-11987-cov-2.415186_pt1 | contig 11987 bp, 12 predicted proteins | sample MGYA00510049_ERZ791716 | MGnify/ENA primary metagenome ERZ791716 (study PRJEB30046, sample SAMN00715135) | human gut metagenome | study: EMG produced TPA metagenomics assembly of the A metagenome-wide association study of gut microbiota in type 2... | reverse complement strand
TCTTCTGCTCCATTATGTAAAAAATTCTTTCACTGATAATCATGTGTGTTCCTCCGTTATATTTCATATCCGTATTTATTGATTTCTTTTCCGTTTATACGGCTATTCTATCATGCCACAGCATTTCTTTCAATAGGAATGATAATACTTCTAAATTTCTCAATATTTTCTGTTTTATATAATTCCTTGTACAACTGTTTTATTCTCTTCATGCGAAGATAATTATCAGGATCCGGTAATTGGGCCAGTTCCATTGTGTCTGCATACTTTGCTACCATTTCTCCAATGAAATTCGCCAAATCACTCCATGCATCTCTTTCTTTCATAACCACTTTATTTTTTACCATAAATGAAATTCTTTCTTTTTTGCTAATTGGCAAGCAGTGCCCCGGTATATACCCGGTGCATTTTTGCTTGTTGGGGAAGTCTCCGTTCCACTCCGGTCCGCGCAGAACAGACGTCCACCGGACGTCTTGCGCCCCCAATCCCTCGAACTGCGGATAAACCGCAGAGCCACGCTAACGCTTTTTATCAATTCACTTTCTCTTTTTTGAATCTTCCTCATATAGATGAATAACTGCTTCAAGTGCCTTTTTTAGAAGTTCTGTTTGCTCATTATTCATCATTTTTATTTCTGCAATATCCTCTTCATATAACTTCCCTGTTTCATTTGCTTTCTTGGCATACTGATTGAGATTATTACTAATCCTTGCATGTAAAGATATTACCCGATTCAAATCAGGCCATTCAGGAAATATTACATATCCGCTTAACGCCATCTTCCTGATATATGCACTCATATTTTGAACTCCTGCTTCCTTCATCCGATCATGCAGTAATTCCACCTCCTCTGGTTTAAATTTCACATAAATACCTTTTGAATACTCTTTCACTCTGCATTTCCTCCACTCTTTTTATTTTGTTTTTTGGAAATCACTCTATACTCGCCCTCGGTGTGTGGCTATCTCTCGTGAGCCTTGTTCCGCTGCAAGTGTCGGTTATAAAACTCCAACGCTTTGACAACAAAATCCGTTTCCTGCCCTCTGGGAACAGTCTTGGGAATGAGCTTGGTTATCCTCTCGTCACGGAAAGCAGGTTTTTCCTTCTGGTTGGGCTTTTCTTCCTCCATAATGGACTGGATAACCTCGGAAGTGAGTTTACCGTCTTGATTATACTTCTTCATTTTGATAGCCTGTGCCAATGACGGTGTAGCATCGTTGTACTCCATTGCTTCAAGCAGGGTGTATTGCTGTTCCTCGGTCAGATAGGAAATTTCAACCGCAGGACGAAAAGCAATCTGCCTTTCATCTACCATTTGCAGGATTTCGGGAACAAGCTCCGTTAGACGGATATAGCGGCGGATTTGATCTTTACTTTCTCCAACAAGTTCTCCTAATTCCTCATCAGAACGCCCTTTTGATAAATTAGTCGCCAATGGCGACGCATTTTCTTTCGGGGGTCTGCCTGCCTGTCGTTTCATAGCTTCCAACCACATTTTATACGCAAAGGCTTTTTCACTTGGTAGAATAACGGAGCGTTGGAGATTACTTTCCACCATAACAATAATGGCTTCGTCACGGGTAAGCTCTTTGACCTCGCATTTCAGCGTTTCAAGTTCTGCAAGTTCACACGCCTTTTTCCTTCTGTGACCGCTGATAAGCTCATACCGTCCATCCTCTTTTAAGCGAACTGTCGCATGAGTCATTACACCGTTTCGCTTGATACTCTCGACAAGCTGTTCCATATCCTCGTCCATTAAAACCTTGAACAGGTGGTCTGGAAACTCGTCAATCTCCGATATGGGAATATCCCTTATCTTAGAGAGCTTTGCTTCCTCACGGCTTTCGTCCGTTTGGAAAAGGTCATCGTATGCGGTCAGCTCGATTTTGGTTTCTCTGCTTCTCGCCAATCTCTGCCACCTCCTTTCCGAACTGCTCGTAGGCTACGGCAACCTTGCCGCTTTTGTCGTAGGCAAAAATACTTTTGCCCTCTGCGGTAGCTTCCACCGCACGTATAGAATGAGGTATCTCGGTATCAAATACCTTGATTTTCTGACCGTATGCACTTTTGACCGTTGCCGTAATTTCCTTAGAAATGTTGGTACGGGGCATTACCATAGTCATTAAGATACCGTCTATCCGCAGCTTTGGGTTGATTTGCTGCTTGACCATTGATACGGAGCGAAGCAAAAGCTCCAGACCTTTAGCCGAGAGATAGTGGGGCTGTGTCGGGATAATCACGCTGTCAGCCGCCGCCAGAGCATTGATGGTTATCATGCCTAAGCTCGGCATACAATCAATAAGCACATAGTCGTAATTCTTTTTAACCTCATTGACATAGGTTTTCAGCACACGCTCACGGCTCATTGCATTGATTAGCCTTACCTCGAAGCCCGACAGCTCAATGTTTGACAGAAGTAGGTCAACGCCCTCTCTGTGGTGGATAATACCCTGTGAAACATCAAGCGTTTTATCGTCTATGATGTTCTGCATCACAGTAGAGAGCGTTATGGGAATATCGTCTGGTCTGTTATAACCCAGAGCCATCGTGAGATTTGCCTGTGCATCGGCATCAATCAGCAGGACTTTTTTACCCTGCTGCACCAGACTTACACCCAGATTGACCGCTGTGGTTGTTTTTCCGACACCACCTTTCTGGTTAGTCAGAGCAATCACTTTGCAATTTGACATAGATGTGTCCTCCTTTCACATAGATTTAGCCACTTTGTCAAGGTGGCTATGTAAACAGTACCAGAGAACGCAAAAAAGCCGCCTACTCTTAAAATCAATAAGAATAAGCGGCTTTGTAATCTGCCTTAGACATATTCAATTTTCATTCTCTTGGTCGGTGCATTTATGACCTTAAAAATAAGCTCGTCAATACAATCCGTATATCTGCCTTGCTGAATAAGTTGATTTTTTAACTCTACAAGGCTATGTATTAAAAGTTTTCTTTCGTGGCTATCCAAATACAGATGATTAAATTTCTCTCTCATAAGCACACCTCCACTTCTTTAGCTTCATTATATTGGAAAGCAGGGGAAAGGACAAATCTGCAAAAAGGGACAAAAATAAGCGTACCACTATTTCTAATGATACGCTTTTTAGATTCATTTATTGCTTTTCCAATTTTTGATAAAGAGTAATTTGTCTTTCGAAAGTTGTAATACTTTATGTTTATTTATAATTTGTGCCGCTTTCTCGTCATAGGAACTCAATTTATCAATAGCAACGAATATTTGCTTTTCACTTCTACTATATATTGAAATAATGTTTTCCATTGCAACATTTTCAATATTTTTTAACAATGGCAAATCATGAGCTATAGCCGGCAAACGGGTTAATTCCAGTAATGAAAGATCAAATGATATCAAGTTAGCAAAAGCTGTACCTGTTCCAGTATCCCCCGCAGTATTAAACGAATATCTACTTCCGTGAATATTCAGTGTCGGTGCTCGCCTTCCATCAACATATATTTCTTTATTTAGCTCGTACATTTTGACATTTATTTCATTACATATTTCATCTAATGCCTTTTCTTTTAATTCACTTAAATCATCATTAGCCTGTGATATAGCCCCCTCCAATTGTTTCTTCTTGGTATAGTATCCATTTTCATCATTAAGCTGTTTTATTTGTGCCACCAAATCAACCACTTCATCTACTGCTAATTTAGGTGCATCTTTTATGGACAATTTCTGTTCAATTTCCTTATCTATTTCTATTATCTGATTATTAATTTCCTCGATTTTAGCTTTTAATTCCTTCTCTACTGCTACAAGTTCACTCTTTAATATTTTATTTATATTTTTATGGAAATCCTCCACCTTATTAATCTGTTCTACGTTAAAATCTGGAAAATAATACACAAATTGTTCTAACTCAGCACTAATTTTCACAGGTTTATTTTTTATATTATTTTGTGTTCTTAGCAATCTACTTTGATATGAGTTTAATTTAATAGTAAGTTGGCTTTTCTCCCGCTTAAGTTTTAATATTTCTTGAGAAACCATTGACTCTAAATCAAGCGATGTTGTTACAATTTCCTTCTTTATTTTTTCTAATCGTACGCTTAATTCTTCAATCTTTTTTTCATTTTTATTAAATAAACTTTTTGTGTTGACATTCGGCAAAAAATTCTTTTTTGCCGCATCAACCAATGTAGTTTTGTCACTTTTTAATTTTTCTATTTGCTCCTCATATGCTTTTAATGATTTATATTTATCAAACAATTTTAAAAGAGCTAATATAGATTTAGGTGCAGTTTCTTTTTCAAAATACTGGATAGGTTTTCTTTCATTTAAATTTTCCTTCCCATAAATTCTGAAATATCTACCAACAATATTTCTAAATGTTAACGATTCTAATTGACAATCATACTTTTCTTGCAACCATGCGGTAAATTCTTCCGTTGTTACACTCTGTAAAATTTCAAATTTCTCATTACAAATAGATACAAATTTGTATTCATTTGTACTTCTAATAAAATAGTAATCCTTATTATCAAAATCAAAAATAAATCTGAAATCATGATGACCCAAATTATCTACTACATCATGATTTTTACTAATATAATCATCGCCTCCAAAAACAAAGTCAATAATCATAAGCATAGTTGATTTTCCTATCGAATTAGAAGCAATATCATCTCCTACAATAGCATTTAAACCCTCATGAAATACAATTTCTTTCTCCAAAAATATATTACAACTAATTTTTTTCAACATACTGTATCACCTGCAACTCCTTATTATATTCTATTTTGCCAAGAACATATAGAACGTCCAAAGCCAGCATATATTCATTTAAATCTTCAAAATGAGTTTCCACTTGTTCGTATAACCCAATTACTGAAAAATCTGAATCACTAATCTTTTCTAAAATATAAACCGTTTTTGCCAGAATACAATCTTGAAAGCTTATTAGCTTATTCGGCAATATCATGAAAACACCTCACAATCTTGTATAAAATATGCAATCACAATTTCACAAGCTCTTCTTGAATATGACCCTGTCTTTTCATTAAGCCAATCCACTAAAGAAGCATATACAAATTCTTGGTTAGGATTAATTTGCATAGTTTTGCAATAAAATCCCTTTATTTGAGCCGCTAGGGTATCAAATTTATATGGTGTTACTTTGTCCATTTCAATAAATATTTTATGAATATAGTCAAAATAATCTACCACATCATTTTTAATGGTACGTTTTATTGCAAAAGGTAAGGTGTCGTTGGCTTTTTGCTCTATCTTCAAAGATTCATAACTTAACCGTACCAAGTCTTCCTCTAAAGATTCATCATTTAAATTTTTTAATATTTCCTTTATTTCTTCCTCTATATTAAAAAGTGCATATGTATTTTTTAGCTGTGCATCTTGCAACAATTTCTTTTTAAGTCTTACCCACGAGCGATATTCTTCTATAGTTCGTGGCGTATCAAATTTTTTATGACATATTCTACAGACCGCTATGACATTATCCAGACTATTAACATCTTTACTCAAACGTTCCTCGTCTTTTAACAATTCGATTTCATCTGGACGAGGATTCGCAGGATATATATGTGCCACTTCAAACATTTTAATAATTTGTCCATTCTTGGTATTAGTTAATGGCTTTCCACAAATTGGACATCGCCCATCGACCTCATTAAATAATACCATTTTTTCATTATCACTAAAAATTCTTCGATTATCTCCCATGTTTACCACCTACATTTATAAAATCGTAACTTTATTTAATCTTACCATATAGAATGGTAAATGTCGTTTTATAAGTTTATAACTATGCACTAAAGATTAACTACATACGCCAAAAAATTTCAACGCATCCCTTATCGCTTCCACTTTCTCCGCTGTCGGATGCTTCCTCGGCTGTTTCAATTCTTCTACCGCATTAGGAGCATCGTACATCGGCAAGCCTAAATCTCTCTTTACCTCTGCGATATATGCGGTATGTACTTTGAAGCCATATTTAGCTTCTATGTACTCCTTTATCATTTTGTAGGTCACGCGTTCCTTGGGCTTGTATTCTTCGGCTCTTTTAGCGATATTATCAAGCGGAACTTTTCCCTCACCCTCACCAAACTCAACTTTTACATTGATATGTCCGTCTGGCTTTTTGTGGGAAAGCAGTACTACCGTCTCCACATGCACCGTATGAGCGAATTGGTCTACAGGCTGAACACGAGCTATCTCGTAACCGTTAGCAGCAAGATATTTCAGGTCGCGTGCAAGTGTTGCCGAATCACAGCTCACGTACACAATCCGCTTAGGATTCATTTTGACAATCGTATCAAGAAGTGTCTCATCGCAGCCCTTTCTAGGCGGGTCAACAACCACAACATCAGGATTAATCCTCATTACAGACTCAACGGAGGCTGAATCGGACAATCCAGAACTTTCTTTTGAATCAACCGGCTCATTTTCCGCTTTTTTCATATCTTCATCATAAATACGCGGCACAACCTCTTCTGCCTTGCCGACAAAAAATTCAGCATTATTAAGAGAATTGCGGAGTGCGTTATTTTTTGCATCCTCTATCGCCTGTGGAACAATCTCGACACCGTATACCTTTCGTGCCTTTGTTGCCATAAGAAGCGATATTGTTCCTATTCCGCAATACAAATCCCAGACCGTCTCATTTCCCGTAAGTTCTGCATATTCAAGAGCTTTACGATAAAGCTTTTCCGTCTGCACAGGATTGACCTGAAAAAATGAGAGTGGTGAAATTCTGAACATAATCCCGCAGATACTGTCCTCGATATAGGAATTCCCCCATATTACTGAACATTCACTGCCAAGAATAACATTAGTTCTTTCCTTATTAATGTTAATCATAATTGATGACATTCCGCCGATATCTTTTAAACAATCTGCCAGCTTGTCAGCATGCGGAAGCGTTTTACCGTTTATAATAAGACAGACCATAATCTGACCGGTATGTTTTCCTGTTCTTATCAGAATATGACGGATAAGTCCCTTGTGGGACTGCTCATCATAAACGCTTATATTGTTTTCATTGATAAATGTACGGATTTTCTCAAGAATCTGTGCATTTTCAGGTGCACCGATTGCACACTGCGTATAATCTACAATACTGTGTGTTCTTCCTGCGTAAAAACCAATTACAACTTTTCCGTCCTTATTTCTTCCGACCGGATACTGTGCTTTGTTGCGGTAATTAAACGGATTCTCCATTCCTATTACAGGAAGAACTTCACAATCTGTTATTCCACCGATTCTTGCCAGATTGTCACGGACAAGCTTCTGTTTATATTTAAGCTGTGCTGAGTACGACATCTGCTGAATCTGACATCCTCCACACTGCCTTGCAACAGGGCATACAGGTTCTACCCTGTCTTTAGAAGGTGTTATTATCTCCATGAGCCTTGCATATCCGTATGTCTTTTTTGCCTTAATAACTTTGGCTTTTATAATATCACCTATAACCGCATCTTTTACAAAAAGTGTATAACCATCGGCTTTGCCTATTCCAGCACCGTCTGTTCCTATATCTTCTATTTCAATCGTAACCTGATCGTCTTTTTTTAACATAAATTCTCCTATAAGATGAATTCTTATCTACACAATTGTTCTCTTGATATTAGCATCAATCCATCTGTTGTATCCAAGCCAGTCATTTGTATCTTTCGCCTCAAGTGCCTCACGCATTGTCTCCATTTTTGCATCACAGTCATCTGCAAATGCAAGAGCAAGTGCCTCCGCTATTGCCGGTTTTTTTGGCGAACCATACTCTAGTTCACGATGATGTGCAAGTATACAATGACCTATTTCCGCTTTCAATGTTTCAGGAAATCCTTCTATCTGATTCATTTTCTGAGTAACCATCTCGTATCCCATTACAATATGTCCGAGGAAATTCCCCTCATCCGTATAATCATTTTTAGGAAATTCTGCAAGTTCCCTTACCTTACCGCAGTCGTGAAGCATTCCACAGGCAACCAGCAGATCCCTGTTAAGAAAATCATAATTTGATGCAATTTTATCACACATTCTTGTCACACTAAGGCTGTGCTCAAGAAGTCCGCCTGCAAATCCGTGATGAACAGACTTTCCAGCTGCAACTGACTTGAATTTTCTGATAAAGTCCGCATCATCCACAAAAAATGCTTTTAAGAGTGATGAAATATATGTATTTTTAATACTTTCCGCAAACTGAAGAAGCTCTTTATACATATCATCAATATTAAAACGGCTGCTTGGAATATAATCAGATTCAATATATTCACCCTCGTCAGCCTTTCTGATTCTGTCAATCTTTAACTGTAATGCTCCATTGAAACTTGTAACCTGTCCTGTAACCGCAACATAATCAAGTGCATCGAAGTCACTTATTCCGCCTGAATTAGGGTCCCAGATTTTAGAATCAAGCTGACCTGTCTTATCCATAAGCATAACATTTTCATACTCTTTACCCGCTTTTGTTGTCGCAGTCGATTTTGACTTGCAAAGATATACCTCACTTATCCTTTCACCATCTTTTAAAGTCTCAATATAACGCATTTTCTTTTACCTATTCCTTCTTTAAAATATTTACTCATTATTTTCACAAAAATCCACCGGAACATACCGTTATCTCACAGAAAGCACAACAGAAAAATTAAGTTCCCTGTACTCATCGCGTCCGGCTCTTTTGACTGTCAGTGTGATATTCTCACCGTTCACACACCGATATAGTTTCTCACTAAATGACTGAATTGTCAAAACACTATTTCCATTCAAAGCAGTAATAATATCACCGCATTGAAGTCCTGCCTCAAAAGCCGGCGAGTCCATAATCACATCTGTAATATAGACTCCCAGCGGAAGCTTATATCTTTCAGCTGTAACTGATGTCACATTAGTGCTTTTTATTCCAAGATATATAATCTCAGGGCTTGCTGAAAGTGTCTCAATAAGAGGTTTTAAATCAGATAATCCAACCGCCTGAAATTTCATCATATCACCTGATGGTCTTGCAATTCCTACAACATTGCCGCCTTTGTTAAATATATAACAATAGTCGCCATATGATGGAATAATATCAATACTCATCATCTCAAATGTATTATCGACACTGCTCTCATCTGTAATCTGTGTAATATTTCCAAATTTTGTCTGTCCTGTACTTCCATTTATGCGTCCTATTGCAATAACAGGGTCATTTTCCTTCATCTTATACGAATTGCCAAGCACAGCCACCTGTATATCAGCATCTGAAGATGCTTTAATTGAATCTTTCTGCACTGACAACAATGAAACTTTACTGTATGAATCAGTGCCGATAAGCTTTGCCTCTCCATATGCACCGCCATTAAATCCTGCTTTGACAGCCGTATCATAATTATTCAAAACACATGAATCAGCTATTATAATATATGCATTATTTATATCACCTATTATAAGACCTACTGAATCATTCATTCCTGTATTCTGGCTGCCATCATTTTCAAATATCACCATGCACTTTGATGCTTCTTCATTAATCTGTGCCGTCGATTTTATCTCCAGTCTGTCAGCATCTGCCTGATCCTGGCGTACATTGTTAAGACTGCCGTCAACGGAATCATCTATATATTGGTCTTTTTTTAACTCAAGTGAAACAGCTGGCTCATTGTTTCCATTTACCTTTTTATCAAAATATGGATACAATAATACAATTACGGCACATGCAATTACTCCGAATATAACTGCACCGCCAAGAAACTTCAAAAAACTGAACAGCTTTTTATACTTAACTTTAGGATTAATAATTATTCTTTCCGTATATAAAGGAAACTCTTCCTGTGCTTCCTTCTCATCTCTTCCATTATAATCCATACGAAACAAAACTCCGTTCTAAAGTATTTTCCTAACTATGAGAAACACGCTCACAATTCCAAACTTATTTTATTATAATAAATAAATATGAACATTCTATGACATACTTGTAAATTAATATTACCAGAGTACCTGACACAACAATGCGTATAGCTTTTTTTAGCTGAATGATGTAAAATAATTATATTAAACAGATTTTGAATGGAGAATTTAAATAATGGATTACAAGTCACTTAAAACACTTGAATATCATAAAATTATAGAAAAATTATCATCTTATGCCGGCAGTGAAGCTGCCAGAAAAATGTGTGCTGATTTAAAGCCCATGACTGATATTAACTCAATTAACGACGCACTTACACAGACAAGCGATGCACTCTCCAGAATATATGCAAAAGGCAGTGTATCATTTTCGGGAGTTACTAATATTATTGACAGCATTAAGCGTCTTGAGGTCGGAAGCACGTTAAATACACACGAACTTCTGAATATAAGTGCAGTTCTTACTACTGCCGCAGCTGCAAAATCGCATTACGAGGAAACTAACGATTCACTCACAGATTATTTCAACTCACTTGAACCTCTTACACCACTCAATACACAGATTAAAAACTGTATTATTTCCGAGGAAGAAATAAGCGATGACGCAAGCGGCACTCTGCGTGACATCCGCCGCCAGATGCGTATTTCGGCAGACCGTATTCACACTGAACTTAATAAAATTCTCAATTCACCGTCAACAAGATCGTGTCTGCAGGATTATGTCATAACCATGCGTCAGGGCAGATATTGCCTTCCCGTAAAGGCCGAATACAAATCACAGATTGCCGGAATGATTCATGACCAGTCTGCAACCGGCTCAACAATTTTTATTGAACCGGCAGCTGTCGTTAAGTTAAATAATGACATTCGTGAGCTTGAACTTAAAGAACAGGCCGAAATCGAGCGTATTCTTGCAGCACTCAGTGCTGAAGCATCCGCATATACAGATGAATTGCAAGCGGATTACACTATCCTTGTCACACTTGACTTTATATTTGCAAAAGCACAGCTGTCTAAATTTTACAAATGCAGCTGTCCTATAATGAACACTGATAAATACATTAATATCAAAAAAGGCAGACACCCTCTTATTCCGGCAAAAACTGTCGTTCCAATTGACATTTATCTGGGAAAAGATTTTAACCTGCTTATCGTAACAGGTCCTAACACAGGCGGTAAAACTGTTTCTTTAAAAACAGTCGGACTTCTCACTCTCATGGCACAATCAGGACTTCATATTCCTGCCATGGACCACTCACAGATTGCCGTATTTGATAATATTTTTGCAGATATTGGTGATGAACAAAGTATTGAACAGAGCCTTTCTACATTTTCATCACATATGACTAACACTGTAAGCATTTTAAAGGAAGCTGACGAAAACAGCCTTATACTTTTTGATGAAATTGGTGCCGGTACTGACCCGACAGAAGGTGCAGCACTCGCAATTGCAATTTTATCCGACCTTCACAACAAAGATATAACAACGATGGCTACTACACATTACAGTGAAATAAAGGTATTTGCACTTACAACGGAAGGCGTGGAAAATGCAAGCTGTGAATTCGATGTTGCAACGCTTTCACCTACTTACAGACTTTTAATTGGTGTTCCGGGAAAAAGTAATGCATTTGCAATTTCAAGAAAACTCGGTCTTCCATCTTATATAATTGATGATGCATCAAGCCGTATTGACGCAAACGATATTCACTTTGAAGATCTGCTCACAGACCTTGAAAACAGCCGTATAACAATAGAAAAAGAGCAGGCTGAGATAAAAGAATACAAAGACCAGATACGCAGACTCAAAGCAGAAGCTGCTGCCAAATCAAAGCGTCTCGATGAAAGAACAGATAAGATTATCCGTAAAGCCAATGAAGAAGCTGCAGAAATCCTGCGTGAAGCAAAAGAAGTCGCAGATGAATCTATCCGCAATTTCCAGAAATACGGAAAAGTCAATGCGGACAACAAGACCATGGAAAAAGAGCGTACCAAGCTGCGTAATAAGATGAACGAAGTCGAAAAGAATATGGCAATGAAGCCTAAGGCCCCTGCGAATACGAAGGCTCCGAAAAACCTCCGTATCGGTGACTCTGTCAAGGTCTTAAGCATGAACTTAAAGGGT
>ERZ791716.1311-NODE-1311-length-11998-cov-5.889642_pt1 | contig 11998 bp, 12 predicted proteins | sample MGYA00510049_ERZ791716 | MGnify/ENA primary metagenome ERZ791716 (study PRJEB30046, sample SAMN00715135) | human gut metagenome | study: EMG produced TPA metagenomics assembly of the A metagenome-wide association study of gut microbiota in type 2... | reverse complement strand
TACGGAGGCGGACATGCTGTCCCCCACCCTGGCCCCCCCCAGCCGCAAGCTGATACTGCCCAGCGGCATGGCGGTGCTGCTGGTGGACACGGTGGGCTTTGTGTCCCGCCTGCCCCACAATCTGGTGGAGGCCTTCAAATCCACGCTGGAAGAGGCTGCATGGTCGGACGTGATCATCCGGGTGGCAGACGCAGGCGATGAGCAGCGGGAAGAGCAGCTGGCCGTCACGGACGAGGTTCTGGACGGGCTGGATTGTGCGGACATCCCCCGCCTGACCGTCTACAACAAGTGCGATAAGCCGGGTGCCATGAGCTTTGACCCGGACATCCTGCTCACCAGCGCCAAGACCGGCTACGGTCTGGACACCCTGCTGGCAAAGCTGGACGAGGTGCTCAGCGACCGGGTGCACACCTTAAAGGTGCTGCTGCCCTACGATAAACTGGGCCTTGCCGCCCCCATGCGGGAGCGCGGCAGCGTGCAGGTGGAGGAATACCGGGAGGACGGGCTGTATCTGGAGGGCATCGTCAAGACGGAAGACCTGCACTGCTTTGAAGGGTATCTGGTCTGATAGGCGTACACGATCTAAATCGCCTCCGCTGTGCTCCGGCTATCATCAGCGGAATAATATTTTGAGATAGAACAAGCCCGGAAAGTCTGCGGACTTTCCGGGCTTGTTCTATTTCATTATACCTTCGCGGCGCCCCGTTCCAGAATGCCGTTGAAGCGGGAGAAGAAGGTGATGGTGGTGATGGTGGCGGCCAGAATATCGCTGACCGGCTCTGCCAGAAAGACGCCGAACACCGGGTCCGGCAGCAGGTGCGGCAGGATGAAGATAAGCGGGATCAGCAGGATGATCTTGCGCAGGCAGGCCAGCAGCAGGCTTACCTTAGCCTGCCCCAGCGCCATAAAGCTTTGCTGGCAGGCGATCTGGAAGCCCATGGCAAAAATGCCCGCCATGTAAATGCGCATGGCCCACGTGGTGTACTGGATCAGTGCGGTGTCCGAGGTGAAAATGCCCGCCACCGCGCCGGGAAACAGCATCATCAACAGCCAGAACAAGCAGGTGTAGGCCCCGCACAGCGTCAGCTGAAAACGGAAGGCTTCCTTGACGCGGGCCTTCTTGCCTGCGCCGAAGTTGAAGCTCATCACCGGCTGTCCGCCCTGACAGATGCCCTGAATGGGCAGGGTGCACAGCTGGGAAGCGCTGGTGATAACGGTCATGGCACCCACAGCCACGTCGCCGCCGTACCGCGCCAGACTGGAGCTGAAACTGATGGACAGCAGGCTCTCGGTGGACATCATCACAAAGGTGGAGATGCCCAGCGCCATCACCGGCAGGATGACCTTCTTTTCCGGGCACATATAGTCCTTGCGCAGGCGCAGGATGGTCTTTTTGCCGGTGAGGAAGTGCAGGATCCACACCGCGCCCACGGCCTGACTGAGCACTGTGGCAATGGCTGCGCCCCGCACACCAAGTCCGAACCCGAAGATCAGGATGGGGTCGAGGATAATGTTGATCACCGCGCCGATCACGGTGGTAAGCATACTGGTCTTGGCAAAGCCCTGCGTGGTGATAAAGGGGTTCATGCCCAGCACCACCAGCACGAACACCGAGCCTGCAATGTAGATGCGGCTGTAGCTCAGGGCGTACGGCAGGGTGACATCGCTGGCACCGAACAGCCGCAGCAGCACCGGTGCCCCGGCATAGAAGCCAATGGTCAGCACCACAGCAAAGAACATCAGCACGGTAAAGCTGTTGGAGATGATCTTTTCGGCCCGCTGCCTGTCCCCCTGCCCCAGAGCAATGGCGGGGGGGCGCGCGCCCCGCAGCCCACCAGCATGGCAAAAGCGTTCAGCAGCATCAGAATGGGTGTGAACAGCCCCACGCCGGTCAGCGCTGCCGCGCCAATGCCCGCAATGTGGCCGATGTAAATGCGGTCCACGATGTTATACAGCAGGTTCACCACCTGCGCCACCACGGCGGGGATCATGAGCTGCAGCATCAGCTTTTTGATGCTGCCGGTGCCCATATCTTGTTTTGCCTGTGCCATTGGAATTCTCTCCTCTGTACTTCAAATTTGAAAAATATCGTTCCTATTATACTCGGCTCCCGCCCAAAAGAACAGCCTTTTTTGCAAAGAAACCGCGCTTTCTGCCCCAAAAACGCAAAACGGCCCGGCTGCGTATGTCTTGCAGCCGGGCCGTGCCGTAACGGAAGAAAAGTGTTGACGGAAAACCGCTTTTTTGATATACTGTAAAGGCTAATATATGGAGATGTATCGAAGCGGTCGTAACGAGAACGACTCGAAATCCGGGTGGATGCTTCGCCGCATTTCTCCATTTCACACGAGGAAACGTCAGATTTTGATGTTCTGGCAGGCTTTTTGACCTGTCTGAACGATGCGTTTTCTAACAATATTCTAACAGCTTTATCATTCGGAATCAAGATAATATTACAATACAAATTGTAGCATTATCTGATATGTATACGGAGAGGTACCCAAGAGGTCGAAGGGTCCGCACTCGAAATCTAACTGGCTTTTTGGAAGTGGGTTTCCGATTTTGCTAGGTTTCATGCGGGTTTTCCGACTTCTTGAGCGAACGATTTTCGGTCGTTCTCTCCTGAAATTCTCTCCAAAGTTTTCCCAGAATGCACGGGGCATTCTAAAATTTAATATCTGGAGCATTACTCAAGTGGTCGTAAGAGGTCGCACTCGAAATGCGATAGGCCGGGAGACCGGTGCCAGGGTTCGACTCCCTGATGCTCCGCCAAATCGAATGGGCAGATGAATTTTATTCGTCTGTCCATTCTTTTTTGCCGGAACATCGCCCGTCCACCCTGTCTTTGGGGCGTATGGCATCATGCTGACGCATTGTCATAGCCCAGCCCCTCCAGCATCGCCTGTGCAGACGAGAGCTTGGAAGCGTAATCGAGGTGGGCGTAAATATTGGCGGTGGTGGAGAAGTCGCTGTGCCCCAGCCATTCCTGAATCTGCTTCATGGGAACGCCATTTGCCAGAAGAAGGCTGGCGCAGCTATGACGCAGGTCGTGGAAGCGGATAGGACGCAGACCGTTTTTTCCAACAGCTTCGGAAACTGCTCGGAAACGTAGTTGGGGCGGATGATGTTCCCGATCTCGTCCACACACAGATAGTCCAGATACTCCCGGTTGTAGCTTTTACCGCACAGGCGGCGGTAGGTGTCCTGCTGACCTTTCAGCATCAGCAGACGGTCACGGATGGGCGGCACAAGGGGCAGCGTCCGCAGACTGGATTTCGTTTTTGCGCGGTCTGCCTGCACCAGAACCTTTTTGCCGTCGATGGATGCCTGCGTGACGATGTGCTTGATCTCCAACGTGTTGGCTTCAAAGTCGATGGCATCCCATTTCAGACCCAGCACCTCGCTGCGGCGCAGGCCGTAGAAGGATGCCAGCAGAACCGGGATCTCCAGTTTGGCGCCCTCTGCGACCTCCGTCAAAGCATGAATCTCATCGGCACTGTAATAGCTGCCTTTGAACTCGTTCTTCTTCGGACGCTCGACCTTATCTGCCGGATTGGTGGGGATCAGGTCGATCTTTACCGCATACTTCAACGCCTTGTGGATGTTTGCATGATAATGGATCACCGAATTTGCCTTGACCCGTTCAAGCTGTTTGTTGTAGAAATCCTGCAAGTCAGTGGCTTTCAGGTCTACCAGCTTGATGCCGCGCTTTCGGAAATAGGGAACGATCACACGCTCCACCATTCCCTGATAGCTGGCATAGGTCGTGATCTGGACAGTGCTTTTCGTGACTTCCAGCCATTTCAGCATGAAGTCCGAAAAGAGAATGTCATCGTCTAAGCGAATTTCCGCAGGTGCAGTGGGAACCATGAAGTTTCTCCGACGTTCCAGCAAAAGAGCCTCGGCTTTCTTCTTGTTCCTCTTGACGGACAGACCGGTGGCTTCCCACTTGGTCTTTCGCTTTCCGTCTGCGTCCTTGTAACTCAGAACGATGTAGTAGAAGTCATTTTTTTCTTGCAGATAATTGATCCCCATACAGCAAATTGGTAATTTTTGTAAAATTGCAACAATAAAAATCTGGACGATGGATTTCATCCCAATGTCGCTCGAATCCGTTCCAGAATCGTCTGGTCAGCCGGGAGCCACTGTACAGAATCCAGTTCGTCTTTTGTCAGCCAGCGCGCGGCTTCGGCTTCTTTCAGAACAAGGTCACCAGAAAGGACCTCACACCAGAAGCAGTCCATCGAAAGATGAAATGCAGGATAGTCGTATTCGATGGTGCCGATTTTATCATGTACCGCAATTTCGGTGTCCAACTCTTCCTCAATCTCTCGTTTCAGCGCCTGCTGTGCGGTTTCTCCCGGCTCGATTTTACCACCCGGAAATTCCCACTGGCCTTTGTAGTCGCCATAGCCGCGGGCGGTGGCATAAATTTTATGTTTCGTCTGAATATCGTCGCAGATCACAGCTGCAACAACGCGAACAACCTTCATGATATTCTCCTTTTAACCGACCACCAGCTTGTTGGTCTTTTTGAGAAACTTTGCAGGGATTGGGCGGTTCAGCCGCCATGTGATATTCATGGGGCGGGAGCCCTCGTGTTTCACATAGTTCACCGTGCCCAGATAGGTATACGCTCCTGCACCGCCAAAACGGGCATCTGCCTTGAACTCGCGCACGAACAGCAGCACCCGGCTTCCTTTTTCCCGGTGATGGATGTAGCGCTGCCCGGTGGCAGAGTTTTCGGCGGTGGTGCTCTGGCTCTGCCAGTGGAAAAGGCTTTCGTTGATGGAATAATCCTTGTACATGGTGGTGGGGGAGTAATCCTTGTCCGCTTTGTTCAGGGTCACAAAGAATACGTCCAGCTGCTTTTCCGGCAGCCACTTCACGCCCTCGCGGACAGTGGCAGGCTTCAAAAAGTCCAGCGCCACCAGCAGCTGGTCACGGGTATTTTCGTGTTGGGCAGCTGGCGCAGTTCTTCGATAGCCTTTACATCGGTGGCACCCATGTAGGAAGTGGTAATGATACGCAGCTCTCCGCCGTTCTGGGTAAACTGTCGTAGCTCGTCCATAAGCAGGCGCAGACCGCTCCACTTGATGAAGGATACCAGCATGTCGATGTGGTCGGCAGACACGATCTCCTTTTTCAGTTCAGTGTACATCTGCGGCTCGTGGATGGCACCGGTGAACAACGAGCTTTGCGCAAGAGACGTTTCCGGCCGTTCGATGTCTTTGGCCGCTTTTCCGGTTGCAAGGCGGGGGTCATTTTCCCGTAAAAGCGCAAGAAGCTGCTCTGCACGCTGGTCAACGCCCAGCGCGGCAAAGTCAGGTTCTTTGGTGGTAGTCTGGATGGTGCTTACGATCTGGTTTGCCAGAGCAATCTGTGCTTCGATGCCGCCGCCATTGTCCTGTACGTTGTCGAAGCCTTTCTGTACCACTTCGGTCAGGTACTGCGCCAGCACTTTAGAGGCTTCTGCCGTGTCGATGGGCGCAGTGGATTTACGAGCTTCCGGAACCTCCGAAAGCTCGCGGTTCAGCGCATTGTTAATGACCTGTTCGTACAGTCCGGGGTGAAGCATGATGACACTTCCTTGCAGTTTTTTTCTATTATAGCGCGGACAAAAGCCCTATTCAATGCTCACAATACGGATGAGACATTGCTTAACCACTCAAAAGCACAATAAACAGGCAGGTTGCTGACATATTTCTGTACTAATCTCTGGAAAGAAGTCAGAAAGGTGTAGCTGTGGTCTCTGCTGTGTAGATGGCGGTAAGGACACTACTTGCGGCGTGTCATCAGGACCACCGAAGGCGGAAAATATGAGGACTACTGCGAAGAGCTTTCAGAGTGGGTGGAAGTTCCTGACCCGGACGATGATGACTGAACTCAAATGGATACAACAAGACCCACAGATTGGGATGAGCATCCAATCTGTGGGTCTTGTTGTATCCATTTGCTGATACTTATTGATACCAATTGGTATCAATATACTGACAACCAACAAAAAGTCAAGTAAATAGGGCTACTTTATCCCTTACTCAATGCGGATTCCCTTAAAATTGGCCGTATTTTAAGGGAAAGATGGAGCGATTAAGGGATTACTTCAACCGTAGGTACACAGTTGATTTGCCTGCTCCCTCGCGTTTCAACTCGCCGTTTTCAACGAGTTTCCGCAAGGAACCCTCAATGGAACTAAGGCTCAGCGAAGGGCAGAGTTCCCGGATATCCTGCTTGGTAAAGCGCCCGATCTTGTTCTTCGTAGCATTCCGAACAACTTCAATGGCTGGAAGTTTTGTTTCCACGAGGGCAAAGCGTTCTTCAAAATCGCGGTATGCAGAGAGAATGGTTCCCAAAATATATTTGATGAATGGAACAACATCCTCTGTGCCCTCGTACCATCCGCTTTGCGCCTGCGCAAGAGCTGAATAGTAGAGGTCTTTGTTCTTGGCAATCTTGGCTTCAAGTGAGATGTATTTCCCGACATAGAAACCGTTCTGATACAGCATCAGGGTCGTGAGAAGGCGGCTCATCCGGCCATTGCCATCGTTGAACGGATGAATACAGAGAAAATCATGGATGAACACAGGAATTGCGATCAATGGTTCTACTTCAAAGTTCCCGATCACACGGTTATATTCTTCGCAGATTCGATCAAGAGCCGTTGGCGTTTCGTAAGGAGCCAATGGGGTGAAAAGAACTTCGCTATGTCCATCGGGATAGGTTGCGCTGATATAATTCTGTACGTTCTTCGTCCGTCCTGCGACGGGGTTGTTCATGTGGCTGTACAAAACCTTATGCAGCTGCAAAATATAATTCTGCGTAATCGGAATCACATCAAAATTTTCATGAATGAGGTTCAGGACATCACGGTAGCCTGCAATCTCTTGTTCATCACGGTTGCGCGGCGTCGTTTTTTCCTCCACGAGCTGCTTGATTCGAGTGCTGGTGGTCACGATTCCCTCGATGGCATTGGATGCTTCGGTGCTTTGCACCTTTGCAATCTCCACCAGACGTTCCAGCTCTTCAGGACGCTGCTTCAAGTAAAGTTCCTGCTTACCCGCTTCTTTATAGATTGCAGCAATATAGCCGAGAATCTCGGAATCCCATTTTTGCTCTTTGATTTTGGAGTAATTGAATGCTCTCATGCCCTTACCACCCTCTCTTTCCCTTAAAATATACTACATTTTAAGGGAAAAGCAAGACGATTAAGGAATTCTGCTCTAAAAAAGTTGGACATTCGAGAAGAACAAGCATATACGGCAGCAATGCCGCCTTAAAGTGAAAAGGCGGTGGTTTTTGCCCTAACAATGATATAAATGATATTAATTGGTGTCAGCTGACTTCTGATATTCAGCCATGATTTTTCTTGCCCTGCCACGGGTAGTGTCCTCAAAGGTCTCATCTTCGCTGAAGCGCAGCCAGAAAGGGTCTTCCATCAGGCAGGCATTGGTGCGCTTGACAATTTCCCATGCGTTGTAGTCGGGCAGTCTCATCATCTCCAGAATCTCTTTGCAATCCATCCGATTTCGGGGAAAATGCGTTTCTTTGCCCAGACGACTACATCGACCAGCGGCACCTTGCGGCTGTTTCCAATAAAAAGGTTCAAGGGCAGGTCGTACTATAGCACGCCCTCATTAACGCAGAGATACTGCCTATCTTCGCTCAGATGAGCGATTTCCCGTTTATCTAACATCAGTTTCAGGTAAGCCATATTTATACGCTCCTTAATAATTCTTTCCTCATGTGTGGAATCGCCCCATACCGGCCTTGCAGATAGCCTTTGGCGATGTTCTCGCCTTTCCGCGGGGAGAATTCCGTCAAAGCATAAATATCGGTCTGCATGGTCTTTTCGTTCTTCTCTGCAAACCAGATCTGGTCACGGCGCAGCAGGGTCAGGTCGAGAAGGCCATTATCATGGGTGGTGAAGATAAGCTGGGCGTGGTTCGTATTGATGGCAGTATCCTGTACCATCTCGATCAGATGTCGGGTCAAAAGCGGGTGCATACTGGATTCGATCTCGTCTACGACCAGCACGGCTCCGGATTCCAGAGCGGCCAGCCACATTCCGATGCGGGAGAAGAAACGCTGTGTGCCGACCGATTCCAGCCCCAAAGGAAGCCAGAATCCCTTGGAAGTGCCCTCCCTGGAATCCAGCGTGTGCAGGGCAGAGATGACGGGTTCGTCCTTGGAGCCGGTAATGCGGATGTCCTTGATGCCGAGGTCTGCGCACAGCATTTCATGCAGGATACGGCTCTTTTCAGAGCCGCCCTGCCGGATAGCAGACAATGTGGCATCCAGCCGCATTTCTGTTCCCATAAATCCTGTCAGTTTTTCAAAAAACCACAGATATGCCTTCTCGGTCTGCGGACAATTCCACTCGTTGGAACTGGATAGGTACAGACGATTTTCGGCGGTTCGTCCAGAAAGTGTAAGCTGTTCTTGGACGTTTTCACGAAATTGGTAGCTGCTTCCCTCTCTGGAAAAAATCAACGCTTCCCGGCCATTTGGCCAGTGATAGAGATATTCGGTCAGGACTTTGGACTTGTCAAACGAGAACCCATAGGCATACTTGATGCCGCCATAAAAATAGATGGCTTCAAAGCTGGTCGGTTGTGTAGGCTGATTGGTAAAAGCAAACGGTTCCTGCGGAAGCGGTTCACCCTTCAGCAGCTTGGCATATCGGCCGCAGACCATTTCCCGCATGAGCAAAAGAGCATGGAGAACATTGCTCTTTCCGGCCGCATTTGCGCCATACAGTGCCAGCACAGGCACAAGCTGTTTCTTCTCGTCCGGTGAAATCAGGCAGTCAGCCAGACTTTTGTCCGTGGATGCTTTCAGGCTGATAATGGATGTTTCCTTGATGGAACGGTGGTTGGTGACTGAAAATTGAAGCAGCATCGCAATTTCTCCCAGATGATTTTCTGAATCCAGTGTACTCTATTCTAGGCGGAAACTCAAATTTTAATTTTGAAATTTGCAAGCATCATGCAAAAATTAAGAACAAAACTTGAAATATCAGCTTTTGATACCGCTCAGATACTATCAAAGATTATTCTGCGTACACGATCTCCCTCAACATTACCTCCTCGGCCGGTGCTTTCAGCTCGGTCTAATTTAAAAACATTCTTGAGCTCCGTTCGACAAAAACACATTTCCTAGTTCGAGAGATAGTTATTTACTATTTTAATGTTCGATAGTTGCACTATATGTTGAAAATACGCAAAAGAGAGAGTATACTTCTGTAAAGTAAAATTGAGATGCAATGGAGGAATCAGAATATGAATAATCATCATGTGGAAGATGATGGATTCGCGGTATGGGTTGTTCCTATTGATAAACGAGACGGATCATGTGATGTTGACCTTCATATAAATCAGTGGATTATGCCAAGCCGAAAAACGTCTTCAGTGAAAGTATTCTCTGATTTTGGTATAAGAGTTAGTCACGCGCACAATATAAGTAACATTTGCTTTTTTGTGCCTTTTGATATGAAAGAGAGTTATACGGATTTATCTAAAAAATTGAAAAATCCAGATATCTCACGCGGAATTTTTAACACGAATTGCACAATAAATGCGAATGATGGAAAAAATATTTTTGAATTGAGCTATAATTCTCATCAATCAAACGTTTTAGAAATGATCCCCCGTATGAAGGGGGTAAATAATGGGGTACTTGTGACCTTTGATTTGAAATCGATCATTGACAGTTTAACAAAAGATGAAGTGTATGTGCGCTTCAGAATCAAAAATAGTAAATTAGGTGTTTTTTTAGAAAAAGAATCTAAAATGATTGAGTCATTTGCAACCCTTTTGTCGAGTCCGATTATTAAAGAGGGTTATTCTTATACTATACGGGTTAATGAAATGCGCTGTCTGCCGGATGAGATCAGACGTGATATTTTTTTGCAAGAACAAAAAGTAAAGAAAATAATTTTGACGGTTTGTATGAATGGTCAACTTCTTATAGACAACAATACGTGTTATAAAACTCGTACACTTGAGAAAGCACTATACAAAGATTATATACCATCCAATTTTATCTCGGAAAATTGTATGGTATACCAATGGTTGCAAGAAAAGCCTAATGGAAGTCATTATAATTTAACTACTACATTTTATAAAGAATATATCAATAAAAAGAGCTTCCTTATATATGCAATATTTGTCGTTCTGTTCTCAGCGTTAGGTGGAGGAGTTGTAGAAATAATAAAACTTATTATTTCATATACCTTAAAATCGTTTTTATAACTTCATCAATCACAATCGGCTTTGACAAATGTGCGTTCATTCCTGCATCCAGTGATGCCTGAACATCTTCTGCAAATGAATTAGCTGTCATTGCTATAATAGGAATGTTTTTTCCATCCGGTCTGTCATTCATTGCCCTGATTGCTTTTGTCGCTTCATAACCATTCATTTCAGGCATCATGACATCCATCAGGATTACATCAAATGTGCCTTTCGAATGATTTCTGAAAATCTCAACAGCATTCTTTCCATCCACAGCTCTTTCTACATTCATCCCGAACTCTTCCAACTGCACGGCAGCAATCTCTGCATTCAGTTCATTATCCTCTGCAAGAAGGACATTCACACCTGTAAGATCTACCTTTTCAGAAAAACCTGTGTCTGACTTATTACATTCCTTATCTGTAATTTCCAAAGGAATATCCACAGTAAATGTGGTTCCCTCATGCTTTTTACTCTGCACAGAAATGGTTCCGCCCATCATATCCACATACTTCTTTACGATAGCCATCCCCAGTCCAACTCCGTGGTACTGCGTTCTCACATCGGAATCTTCCTGTGCAAATTCCTCAAAAACTTCTTTTGTAAATTCCTCACTCATGCCAATACCAGTATCCGAAATGCGGTAACGCATATTTATATATCCATCCCCGCCCTTTTCCTGACACCGGGCTTCAAATGTAATCGTCCCTCCATCCGGAGTGTATTTTACGGCATTGCTCAGAATATTGACCAGCACATCGCGCAGGCGTGCAGGATCCGCAAGTACATTTGGAATCTTTGCGTCTTCACGCTGAATCTTAAAGTTGATATCCCTGTTCGTAAGAAAGCCTTTTATAATATCCAATGCAGAATCTGTAATGTTTTTCACATCCGCCGGTACCGGATCGTATTTCACTTTTCCACTTTCGATGTGGGTCAGATCTAATACATCATTGATCAGCGACAGTAAATACTCTGAGCTTTCGTCAATCTTTTCCAGACAATTTTTCACTTCGTCTGACGGATTGTTTTTCATTGCAATACCGGTAAATCCTATGATTGCATTCATCGGTGTCCTCATATCATGGGACATATGTGACAAAAATGCTGTTTTTGCCTTGTTTGCAGCCTGTGCATGCTCTGCCAGTTCCGCCATTTCCTCAGCTTTCTCCTGAGCCGCCTTCTGAGCTTTTTTTCTTGCACTGAGACGCACCATTATCACAGCCATAGCAGTCAGCAGCCATCCAAAAATAAGTAGAGCCCAAACAGTAACAACAGGATACAGACGGATCCAGTCAACAAATGTCAGCTCTGTTGCTTTGTATGTGGTATACTGTGCTGCAAGATCTTCAACAAGATTTTGGGGCATGGCATACATTGCTTTCGTCAGAATACCAGCCAGCGCATGGTTCTCAGTTGATGAAATCACCATGCGGTAGGTGAATGTAGGCTGTTCCAGCAGAGTATATGTCATGGTGCCCGTAGTGTCACTGTTCACAAACGCCTGTGCCATGTAATAGTAGACGAAGGCAGCATCTGCTTTACCCTTACGGACAGCTTCCATCATTTCCTGTCGGGTACTGCACATCAGTTTTTCTGCACCGGGTGCCATTGCATCTTCAATTGAATTTGATGCTGTCTGGTCAACAGTAGTAACAACATTAATTTTTCCATCAAAGTCACGCCGTGTCACCCTTGCCAGCTGCATCGTAATGAAAGGTGCAGTAATCCCCCATTTTTTCGTCTCAGCATAGTTATCTGTTTCC
>ERZ791716.1304-NODE-1304-length-12034-cov-2.579932_pt1 | contig 12034 bp, 10 predicted proteins | sample MGYA00510049_ERZ791716 | MGnify/ENA primary metagenome ERZ791716 (study PRJEB30046, sample SAMN00715135) | human gut metagenome | study: EMG produced TPA metagenomics assembly of the A metagenome-wide association study of gut microbiota in type 2... | reverse complement strand
ATCCAGCCGCCGCGGCGAGGTAAACGAGCAGATCACTTCTCCCTGCGGGGTGTGCCGCCAGGCTCTGTTTGAATTCGGCGGGCCGGAACTGAACGTTATCATGGCAAAGACACCGGAAGACTTTATCGAGCGCAGCATGGACGAACTGCTGCCCTTCGGCTTTGGCCCCTCCAATGTGGCGGGCAACCGTGCCGTGAAGTAACGGGATAAAAGCGCAGAGGCACACTGCAGGACAATAAAGTAACGGAAATACGTGCATTGTGCGGCAAAACACAGGGAGTGCACGGAAAATGGCCGGAACTACGGCAAATTTGTGCATAAATACTACTTTTGATAAAAACTGACAAAATTATTGTAAAGATTTTGTAATCGGAATTTGCTTGCATCTGACACGGCTTGCCGTTATACTTGAGCCAGTAAATGTGCAGCTCTGCGCATTTTATTTGTTTGACGCGATTTTTTAAAATAAAGGAGAGTTTCTTATGAAGATTTCTCGTCGTAACTTTCTGGCTGTGGCTGGTGCTGCTGCCGCTGCCGCTGCTCTGACCGCCTGCGGCGGTTCTTCCGCTTCTTCTGCCAGCACCGCTTCTTCCGCTGCTGCTTCTACTGCCTCCTCTGCTGCTGAGGGCGGTGAGAAGATCGTCAAGGTCGCTCTGACCTGCGATACCGGCACGATCGATGATGAGAGCTTCAACCAGGCATGCTGGACTGCTGTTTCCGGCTACATGGGCGATGACTGCCAGTACTACATCCCCGAGGCTGACGCTTCCGATGAGGACCGCGAGACCATGATCCGTCAGGCTGTCAACGACGGCGCTGATGTGATCGTCTGTGTCGGCTACCTGTACGGCGCTTCTCTGGCATGGGCTGCTGACCAGTATCCCGATGTCAAGTTCATCGCCATCGATGTGACGCAGGGCGATATCGGCACCGACGCTATCCCTGCCAACTGCTACTGCATCACCTTCAAGGAGGAGCAGGCAGGCTATCTGGCAGGCTACGCCATCGCAAAGGACGGCAAGACCAAGCTGGGCTTCCTGGGCGGCATGGCTGTTCCCGCTGTTATCCGTTACGGCTACGGCTTCGTGCAGGGCGCTGACGCTGCTGCTCAGGAGCTGGGCACCAACATCGACATCAACTACTTCTACGGCGGCCAGTTCTACGGCGATGCAAACATCACCTCCCGTATGGAGGGCTGGTACTCCAACGGCACTCAGGTCGTCTTTGCCTGCGGCGGCGGCATCTACACCTCCGCTGTTGAGGCTGCTCTGAAGAACAATGGCTACGTCATCGGTGTTGACGTTGACCAGAACTACATCGGTGCAAACGGCGTTGCTGATGGCACCTACGCTTATAACCCGTTCATCACCTCCGCTATGAAGGGCCTGTCCGAGGCTGTCAACACTGCTCTGGCTGATATCGAGGCTGGCAGCTGGGGCGACATCGCTGCTTCCAACGGCAACTTCGGTCTGGAGGACGGCGATTATGTCGGCCTGCCCACCGATGCAGACAGCTGGAACTTCGAGTCCTTCACCACCGACGAGTACGAGGAAGTCAAGGGCAAGATCAAGAGCGGCGAGATCACTGTTGATAACAGCTCCGACGACGCTACCAAGCCCACCGTCAGCGAGTTCACCACTGTCAACTACATCCAGTAAGCTGTTGTCCGGCAGGCCTGCCTGCGGACGATCGATAGTTCTTTTCAAAGCGGGGCATCCTGTAACGGGGTGTCCCGCTTTTTTCTGTCTTCTATTGGCGTAATGCGGGAAAAATGCAGCGTACTCTTCGTGAAAAGAGTACAAAAGTAATACTATTGTCCGTGCTTTCTGCCAAAAAGCAAAAAAGACATGTGCAAATTGCCGCAAATCAGGTATAATGGAACTTAAAGAAGTATCGGTGTCGAAACGACACGAAAGGAGAGTGAGCAGATTGGCAGAGGATTTTGTGATCGAAATGCTCCACATTACCAAGGAGTTTCCTGGGATCAAAGCAAACGACGATATCACCCTGCAGCTGCGCAAAGGCGAGGTACATGCCCTGCTGGGCGAGAACGGCGCCGGCAAAAGTACACTGATGAGCGTGCTGTTTGGCCTGTACCAGCCGGAAGCTGGTCAGATCCGCAAAAACGGCAAGGAGGTTGCTATCCGCAACCCCAATGATGCAAACGCACTGGGCATCGGCATGGTGCACCAGCACTTCAAGCTGGTGGAATGCTTCAGCGTGCTGGACAACATCATTCTGGGCGTGGAACCCAACAAGATGGGCTTTTTGCAGAAGGCCGAGGCACGCAAAAAGGTGATGGCCCTGAGCGAAAAGTACGGCCTGCGCGTGGACCCGGATGCACTGATCAGCGATATCTCTGTTGGTATGCAGCAGCGCGTTGAGATCCTGAAGATGCTGTACCGCGACAACGAGATCCTGATCTTCGACGAGCCTACCGCAGTGCTGACCCCGCAGGAGATCGACGAACTGATGGAGATCATGCGCGGGTTCAAGAAGGAAGGCAAGTCCATCCTGTTCATTACCCACAAGCTCAACGAGATCATGGCTGTGGCAGACCGCTGCACAGTTCTGCGCAAGGGCAAATGCATGGGTACCGTGGACATCAAGGACACCACCAAGGAAGAGCTTTCCCGCATGATGGTTGGCCGTGATGTGCAGCTGCAGGTGGACAAAAAGCCTGCCAACCCCGGCGAAGTGGTGCTGGATGTGGAAAACGTCACCATGCACAATGCCCAGCACAAGAAGGATGCAGTCCGGAATGTCTCTTTTCAGGTGCACGCGGGCGAGATCGTCTGTCTTGCCGGTATCGAGGGCAACGGTCAGACCGAGTTCGTCTACGGCCTGACTGGTCTAGAAAAGATCAGCAGCGGCAAGATCACGCTGGACGGCAAGAACATCACCAACGAGTCCATCCGTCAGCGCTCCAAGGACGGCATGGGTCACATCCCGGAGGACCGCCACAAGCACGGTCTGGTGCTGGATTACAGCCTGGAAAACAACATGGTGCTGCAGCGCTACTGGCAGCCCGAGTTCCAGAAGGGCGGCTTTATCCGCAGCGATAAGGTGCGCGAATATTCCGATAAGCTCATTGCCCAGTACGATGTGCGCAGCGGTCAGGGCAGCCTGACCACCGTGCGCAGCATGTCCGGCGGCAACCAGCAGAAGGCCATCATTGCCCGTGAGATCGATAAGGACCCGAAGCTCTTGGTGGCAGTCCAGCCCACTCGCGGTCTGGACGTTGGTGCAATTGAATACATCCACCGTCAGATCGTGGCCGAGCGCGATAAGGGTACGGCCGTGCTGCTGGTCAGTCTGGAGCTGGACGAGGTGATGAACCTGTCCGACCGAATCCTTGTGATGTACGAGGGCGAGGTCGTGGGCGAATTTGACCCCAAGACCACCACCGTGCAGGAGCTGGGCCTGTATATGGCAGGCGCACGCAAGCAGGGAAAGGAGAGCAAATAACACATGAACAAGAAAAAACTTTCCCACAGCAGTCTGAACAGCTCCATCACCAGTGTGCTGGCTGCTCTGCTGTGCATCCTGATCGGCCTTGTGGTCGGTTTTCTGGTGCTGCTGGCCATCAACCCGGCCCACGCATGGGGCGACGGCTTTGTGCGCATCCTGAAAGGCGGCTTCCACGACGCTCCCTACGGCGTCGGCAAGGAGCTGGCCAACGCAGCACCCCTCATCATGACCGGTCTGTCCGTGGCCTTCGCCTTCAAGACCGGCCTGTTCAACATCGGTGCTGCCGGTCAGTACACGCTGGGCGCTTACGGCGCTCTGTACTGCGCCATCATGCTCAAGCTGCCGTGGTTCGTCTGTCTGATCGCAGCCACCATTCTGGGCGGCATCTGGGGTGCGATCCCCGGCTTCTTCAAGGCCTACTTCAACATCAACGAAGTCATTACCTCCATCATGTTCAACTGGATCGGCCTGTATCTGGTCAATGAGCTCATTTACCAGAACGGCACCGGCCCCATGTACGATGTGCGCAACACCCGTACCATCAACATCAGCAAGAACGCCGATTACGCTCAGTCCATCATCCCGGATTTCGGCCTGAACAAGCTGTTCCAGACCAACAGCACCACCATTGCCATCTTTCTGGCGGCAGCGGTGGCCGTGCTGATCTGGGTGGTGCTGAACAAGACCACCTTCGGCTACGAGCTCAAGGCAGTCGGCCTGAACAAGAGCGCTGCCCGCTACGCCGGCATCAACGAGAAGAAGAACATCATCCTCTCCATGGCCATTGCCGGTGCGCTGGCCGGTTTTGGTGCGGGCCTGTACTATCTGTCCAATGTGTCCCAGTGGAACCCGCTGAACTCCACCAGCCTGCCGGCAATGGGCTTCAACGGCATTTCCGTTGCACTGCTGGCAAGCTCCAACCCCATTGGCACCATTTTCTCGGCGATCTTCATTTCCCATATCTCGGTGGGCGGCTCCTTCCTTTCCACCAAGTATTACCCCACTGAGATCTCGGACCTGATCAGCGGCATCATCATCTACCTGTGCGCATTCTCCATGCTGTTCCGCGGCAAGATCCACGCACTGCTGTTCAGGAATGCCGACAAGACCAATGTGAACGCAGAGCCTGCTGCTCCTGCAGGATCTGCAACCGAAAAGGAGGGCAAGTGATATGCTGCTTCTGATCAAATATACGCTGCTGTATGGCATCGTTCTGATGATGGTGGCACTGGGCGGTATGTTCAGTGAGCACTCCGGCATCATCAACATTGCACTGGAAGGTATCATGGTCATTGGCGGTGTGGCGGGTGTTCTCACCCTGACCATGCTGCCCTCCAGTATGCCGGTCTTCCTCGTGGTGCTGATCTCTGTTCTGGTGGCGGCACTGGCCGGTATGGTGTACAGTCTGCTGCTGGCCTTTGCCTCCATCAACCTGAAGGCGGACCAGACCATCGGCGGCACGGCCCTGAACCTGCTGGCTACTGCTATTGCGGTGGTCATTGCAAAGTATTTCAGCGAGAGCGGCAGTGCAAAGCTGAACTACTCCAACAAGCCCTTCCTGTTCAGCATCGGCGGGCTGGAACTGAGCATTTTTGTGCCGCTGGGCATCATTCTGCTGATCATCAGCTATGTGGTGCTGTACAAGACCCGCTTCGGCCTGCGTCTGCGCGCCTGCGGCGAGCATCCTCAGGCTGCGGACTCTGTGGGCATCAACGTCTACAAGATGCGTTACGCCGGTGTCATCCTTTCCGGTGCACTGGGCGCCGTCGGCGGTCTGGCCTATATTGTGCCCCCGGTGCAGACCTGGAACTTTGAAGTCGGCGTGGCCGGTGCAGGCTTTTTGGCGCTGGCAGTTATGATCTTTGGTCAGTGGAAGCCCTTCCACATCTTTGGCGCGGCAATGTTCTTTGCTGTGTTCAAGAGCCTTGCCAACATCGCAGACTCCACCTTCCTCGCACAGCTGCACTGGTCCAGCAACATCTATAATATGATGCCCTTCGTGGCCTCCATGGTCATTCTGGCCTTTACCTCCAAGAACAGCATGGCACCCAAGGCCGAGGGTATCCCCTACGACAAGGGCTCCCGTTAAGCGCATTCGCTAAAAATCCGCAAAATGAAGGCATCCGCAGCCGACAAGGTGCTGTGGATGCCTTTTTTTTACGGGGCATGGCACATTTTATCCATCTGTTTGCCGGTAGAAAATGGCATTTCCCGCTTGTAAAATACAACGAGATATGTTATCATTATAAAGTGAATGTGTATCTATAGGAACCCGGTGTACATTTCTTGCACTGCGGAAAACAAGAAAGGTGAGTTTTTCTGTTATGGACGAAAAAACAACTATGGGACAGTCGCTCCGCAGCATGGAGGACGAAGAGACCATTGATCTGATGGAACTGGCACGCCTGCTGTGGGCGCATATTGTGCAGATCGTGGCAGCAGCTGTTGCAGCAGCGCTGATCTGCCTGCTGGTGTGTATGTTTGCGCTTACACCCAAGTATCAGGCCTCCATCAACATGATCGTGAATACCCGGCAGGACACGACCACTACCTTCACCAGTGATAACTTCAACTCTGCCAAGAACCTGATCAGTACCTATGCGGTCATCATCAAGGGCAACACCGTGCTGAACGAGGTTATTGATGAACTGAATCTGGACATGACCTACGCCGAGCTGTACGACATGGTGGATGTTGCCGATGTGGACGCTACCCAGATCATGAAGGTCACGGTCACTGATACCGATGCAAAGCGTGCAGGCAAAATCGTCCAGACCATTGCGGACATCGTGCCTGACGTGCTGGTGGAAAAGGTAGAAGCCGGTTCCTGCAAGACGGTGAGCGATGTGGCCATCAACCCCAACAAGGTGTTCCCCCAGACCAAGAAGTACGTTGTGCTGGCCGGTCTGCTGGGTGCTGTTCTGGTGTGCGGCGTTCTGGTGCTGGCACACCTGCTGCACGATACTGTTGTGGACGACGAAGATGTTCAGAAGAAGCTCGGCCTGCCCGTGCTGGGCCTGATCCCGGAGGTGTAAGACGATGTGGAATCTGTTTGGTAAAAAGAAAAAAGAAGGTGAGCACCGCACCCTGCAGCTGATCACCGATAAGGAAATGCCCTTTGGCTATGTGGAGGCTTACAAGTCTCTGCGCACCAATCTGGACTTTATGGCAGGCTCCATGGACGTGCACACGCTGGTCATCACCAGTACCGTGCCGGAGGAATCCAAGAGCAACGTGGCGGTCAATCTGGCAATGACGCTGGCCGAAAGCGGCAAAAAGGTGGCTCTGGTGGACTGCGACCTGCGCAAGCCGGTGCTGCACCGCTACCTGAAGGCTGGTCACAATGTAAAGGGCGTTTCCAACGTGCTGTCCAACCAGTGTACGCTGGACGAGGCTCTGCAGGAGCTGAAGGAAATGAACCTGACCTTCCTGCCTGCCGGCACCCCGCCGCCGAACCCCTCCGAGATGCTGAGCCAGCCGCAGATGCAGGCCATGGTGGATGCCCTGCGGGAAAAGTTCGATTTTGTCATCTTTGATGCCCCCCCGGTGTCCGTGGTCACCGATGCAGCCGTCATCGGCCGCTATGTGGATGGTGCAATGTTTGTAGTGCGCTCAGACTACGCCCCCGCCGATGCAGTGCGCAGTGCGGTGAAAAAGCTGCGGGATGCCGGTGTCAAGGTGCTGGGCAGCGTGCTGACCCGCTACGACATGAAGAAGGCACTCAAGGGCTCCAGCTACGCATACAGCTATGCTTACAACTACAACTATGCCTACGGCAAGCAGGATGCCACTGCCGGTAAATAATAAGGAAGCATTGTTATGACCGATCTGCATTGTCACATTCTGCCCGGCATGGATGACGGCGCAAAGGATACAGCAGTCTCTCTGGAGCTGCTGCGCAGGGAATATGAGGACGGTGTGCGCAACATCGCGTTCACCAGCCACTTCAACAGCGAACGCACCACGGTGGAAGCCTTTACGGCAAAGCGTCAGGCTGCCTTTGAACAGCTGACCGCCGCACTGGAAGGGCAGCCCATGCAGTTTGACTTCAAGCTGGGTGCGGAGGTGTTCTTCTCTCCCGGTTTGTGCGAACTGGACACCCGGGCGCTGTGCATGGGAGACACCGCCTATCTGCTGCTGGAGTTTCCCACCACCCACAAGCCGCATTTTATCCGGCAGACCCTGTACAATTTGCAGCAGCAGGGTATCGTGCCGCTGATCGCGCATATCGAGCGCTACCCCTATGTGCTGGAGGATCCCACCCTATTGTACGACTGGGTAGCCGCCGGTGCCTATGCGCAGATCAATGCCGGCGCCCTGCTGGAACCCAAGCTCTGCAAAAAGCTGTGCAAGTTCATCCAGTGGGGACTAGTTCATGTCATCTCCACCGATACCCATTCCCCGGACAAGCGCCCGCCACACATGGCACAGGGAGTGCAGCAGCTGGAAAAGCTGCTGGGTAAGGAAACCGCCGCTCGCATCGTGCGCAACGGCGATGAGCTGTTCCATGATCAGGAGCTGGACGCTGCGACCCTGCATCAGCCCAAAAAGTTTTTGGGCAGATGGGTCTGATCCTAAAGTAAGGAGAAAACTGCCCGGGCGGAGGAGTGTTCTTCCCCGGCCGCGGGGTTTTGTATGGAGATGAATAAGGTCCTGAAAATCGTAATGATCGTGCTGGGCGCGCTGCTGATTCTGCTGGCAGCAGCAGCCCTTGGGGTGCTGTTCTACCTCCGCGGTATGGCAGCCGGGATTCCTGAAACCCTGCCGGATGCTTCGGCAGATAGCACACAGGTCACTTTGACGGATGATGAACTGGATAAGTTGCTCAGCGGTGATATCACATTGGAGCAGCTGACCGGCGAAACTTCTGCGTCCAGCGGCGGGGAACAGGAGGCATCAACCAGTGCTCCGCAGGAGGGAGCGGATTCAGTGTTCGCTCCGGCAGGCTCCACTGCCTCCTCGGCGAGTTCTGCCTCCCGGACAGAGAGCAGCAGTACTGCTTCCTCCGGCAAACAGGAGAACACAACCAGTACATCCAGTTCCAGTACAGCAGCTGCCACAGAAAAACCGGCGTCCTCGTCCGGCAAACAGGAGGCCTCCTACGAGGCCGAGGTCAAGGCACTGCTGAAGCAGCTGTACAGCGTCAAGGCGCGCGCCGAGGCAGAGCTGAACAGCTGCATTGCCGGAGCAAAGGCAGAGTTCAAATCGCTGCCGGAGTCTCAGCAGACACAGGCGCGCAAGATCTCCATCGTGCTGGCAAGAAGCGGCAGACTGTATGCGATGCAGGCGTCCTACGACAGGGAAGTGGAGAACATCGTCAGCCAGATGCGCGCCATTCTGACCGCCAACGGCCAGAGCACCGCATTGGCAGATCAGGCGATGGCCTCCTATAAGGCACAGAAGAGCGCCATGTACTCCCGGCTGACCGCAAAACTGTACTCCTGACCCGCAAAACGACCCATGACCACCCGCAGCACATCTCCCGGGCACCGACCGTGCCGGAGAAGGGGCTGCGGGTGGCTTTGTTTTGCCTTTTTGCTGTAATATGGAGAAAAATGCCAAGGACATGGAGGGATGACTCTGCGGCAGAGACGCTGCCTTTTACGCCGACAGGGGAGGGTGGATTGTACGCGCCAACGAAACAATCCTCCAAAAGGCCGGAAAAGTAGCACTTTTACCTACGAATGTACAGGAAATTTGTATAAAGTATAAGATTTCACTCATGCTTTGCTATAATGAAGTGAATTCTTTTCATGTAAATTGACAAAAATCGTGGTTATCTTTATAATAGATAGAGTGTTTCTCGGGTATGGACGATGGTGTTTATGCGACCGCAAGATGCCATCGTTTTATTATTCGCTTTTCTGTCCGCGTGCCAAGGACAGACGTCCGTTATGTGTGAGGCTGGCGGACTGCGGGAAAGTATGGCTCGGCCTGAGAGCAAAAACAGTAATTCATTGATAGGATTGGAGTGGCATCAAACGATGGCAAAGTACATCATCAAGCGTGTCGCAATGGGTATCTTCAGTATCTTCATTGTGGCCACGGTTACCTTTTTTGTCATGAACCTGGTCCCCGGTGGCCCGTTCGTGGCAGAAAAGTCCATCAGTGCCGCTGCTCAGCAGGCTCTGGCCGAAAAGTATGGCCTTGATAAGCCGCTGAGTGTGCAGTACGTCAACTACATGAAGAGCCTTTTGCATGGCGATCTGGGTCTGAGCCTGCGTCAGCGCGGCCGTACCGTGAACCAGATCATTGCCAGCAAGCTGCCGGTGTCCTGCCGTCTGGCAGGCATTGCAGTGGTCGTGGCTCTGTGCGTGGGCATCCCGCTGGGCTGCATTTCCGCTTACAACCGCGGCAAGTGGCTGGATAACGTTATTATCGTGTTTGCTACCTGTGGCATCGCGATCCCCAGCTTTATCTCCAGCGTGCTGCTTCTGTACCAGTTTGGTATGAACATGAAGGTGCTGCCTACCGTTGGTCTGAACAGCGCAGCCGCCTATATCATGCCGGTCACCGCACTGGCCATCTATCCCTCGGCTTATATCACCCGTCTGATGCGCTCCAGCCTGCTGGACGTCATGGGTCAGGACTATATGCGCACTGCCCGCGCAAAGGGCGTGTCCCAGTTCATGATCCTGTTCAAGCACGCACTGCGCAACGCCATCCTGCCTGTCATCACCTACGTCGGCCCCATGCTGGCCGGCCTGATGACTGGTTCCTTCGTGGTGGAAAAGATCTTCTCCGTGCCCGGTCTGGGCCGCGACTTCGTGTCTGCCATCACCAACCGTGACTACACTATGATCATGGGCACCACCATCCTGCTGTCCAGCATGGTCATCATTGCAAACGTGGTCGTGGATATCCTTTATAAGATCATTGACCCGCGCATCAAGCTGCAGTAAGAGAAAGGAGCGATTTTCATGGAAAACATCAAAAAGAATCCGCTCAGCCTGCAGCTCAACGCGGAGGATTTTCTGCCCGCCAGCAATGAGGAAAAGCAGAGTCTGGTGGTCATGCGCGAAAGCGTCAACTTCTGGAAGGACGGTATCCGCCGCCTGAAGAAGAACAAGATCGCCATGGTCAGCTTTGTGTTCATCATTGCCATTGCCATCTTTGCCTACCTGCTGCCCGCCGTGTGGCCATACAGCTACTCAGAGCAGGTGAAGGGCAGCAACAATCTGGCACCGTTCGAGTACTCTGCCTCTGAGCAGGCCCGCATCGATGCCGGCGAAAAGGTGTTCCCGCACATTCTGGGCACCGACCGTATGGGTCGTGACTTTGCGGTGCGTATCATGATGGGCACCCGTGTCAGCCTGTCCGTTGGTCTGATCGCTTCTGTGCTGGTGCTGATCATCGGCGCCACCTACGGCGCTGTTTCCGCCTTTGCCGGTGGCTGGGTGGACAATATCATGATGCGTATCACCGATATTCTGTACACCATCCCGGATATTCTGCTGATCATCCTGCTGGGCATGGCTCTGAAGGATCCTTTGGATGCGCTGTCCACCCAGCCCGGCTTCAAGTGGATGCAGACCCTTGGCCCCAACATGATCTCCATCTTCATCATCTTTGCTCTGCTGTACTGGGTCGGCATGGCGCGTATCGTCCGCAGCCAGATCCTGATCCTGAAGGAGAGCGAGTACGTCACCGCTGCCCGCGCACTGGGCGCTTCCAGCGGCCGTATCATCAAAAAGCATCTGCTCACCAACTGCATTGGTACCCTGATCGTTACCACCACCCTGCAGATCCCGGCTTCCATCTTCACCGAGAGCTACCTGAGCTTCATCGGTCTGGGTGTTGCAGCGCCGCTGCCTTCTCTGGGTTCTCTGGCTACCGATGCCGTCAAGGGCATGAACACCTACCCCCATCTGCTGATCGCCCCCGCACTGATGATCAGCGTGATGATCCTTGTGTTCAACCTGTTCGGCGATGGCCTGCGCGATGCCTTTGACCCGAAGCTGAAGAATTGATGAGGTGAACGAAGATGAGCGAAAAAATTCTTGATATCAAGGAAGAGCGCCTTTCCTTCTTCACCCCTGCCGGTGAGGTCAAGGCACTGAACGGCGTTTCCTTTACCATGAATCAGGGCGATGTTCTGGGCGTTGTGGGTGAGTCCGGCTCCGGTAAGTCGGTCACCGCCTACTCCGTTATGGGCCTGACCGCTTACCCCGGCAAGCTGATGGGCGGCAAGGTGTGGTTCAACGGCCACGAGATCGAGAACATGAAGGAGAAGGACTTCCGCAAGGTCCGCGGCAACGAGGTCTCCATCATCTTCCAGGACCCCATGACCAGCCTGAACCCGGTGTACACCATCGGCAACCAGATCGTGGAGGTCATCCGCCTGCACACCGATAAGAACAAGCAGGAGGCATGGGCACGCGCTAAGGAGCTGCTGGAGCTGGTTGGCATCAACGAGCCTGAAAAGCGCCTGAAGCAGTACCCCCACGAGCTGTCCGGCGGTATGCGCCAGCGTGTGATGATCGCCATCGCCCTGGCCTGTGAGCCCAAGCTGCTGATCGCAGACGAGCCCACCACCGCACTGGACGTGACCATTCAAGCCCAG
>ERZ791716.1298-NODE-1298-length-12102-cov-5.188844_pt1 | contig 12102 bp, 11 predicted proteins | sample MGYA00510049_ERZ791716 | MGnify/ENA primary metagenome ERZ791716 (study PRJEB30046, sample SAMN00715135) | human gut metagenome | study: EMG produced TPA metagenomics assembly of the A metagenome-wide association study of gut microbiota in type 2... | reverse complement strand
CAAAATAGGAAGTAATCGGATCACAAATTAGCTACGCTGACCTTCGGTTCTTATATTTAATTCCGGCGGAGCGCAGATCCGCCGGCACATTAGTAAACGTAGTGCGTCTTACGAAAGTGAAGAGTGAAGAACGAAGAGTGAAAAATCCAATTGCTTTGTTGGTCTGTTTCACACGTACTACGTTTGCATATGACTTTAACTACTAGCCAACCCCGTTGGCGATAACTCCTCTAACTCCTTTAACTCCAAATGATAATATCCGTCAAGGCATACGTCTTAACTCCTTAACTTCTTTACTCCATAACTCCTTGATTACTTTTACTTACGTTCTGCGCCTGCTCTATATTCCGTAGGCGAGACGCCGAACTGTTTTCTGAAGAATTTGCCGAACGAGGCCTGGTCGGCGAAGCCCAGTCTGTAGGCTATCTGTTTCACGGGCAGGTCGGTGCAGTCGAGCAGCCGTCGCGCTTCGGTTGTCAGCATGTGCGCTATGTGCTCGTTTACCGAGCGCCCCGACACCTTGCGCACTATGCGCGACAAGTAGGTTGACGACACATTAAGCTGCGACGAATAAAACAATATGTAGTGCTCTTTAAGGTAATTGCCGATTAGCAGCTTTCTGAACTCGCGGTAAATTTCCACGGTGTGCGGCACCTTCGATGGATCTGCAGCGCATCCTGCCCTCAGTATCTCGGCAAAGCGCAACAGCAGCAGGTTAGACAGATGCAGCATCAGGCCGTTGTAGTGCAGCTGTTCCGTGTTGATGTCAGAATAAAGCCCCAGCATCGTCTGCATACATTCCATTTCGCTTTCGTTCAGACTCCTTATCGGCAGCGCGTTCTCGTTGACAAACGAAATCATCTGGTTGTACACGGGCGCATAGGCCGACAGGTCGTCAAAGTATGCCGGCATAAAGCTCACGCCTTCCATTATGAAGTCGTCGTCGGCATCGCTCAGCGACACCACCATGTTAGGCGTCAGAAAAGCCATAGAGTTCTTCTTTAGTGTCTCCGTGCTGTAGTTTACCGAGAGCTTCACCGTTCCGCTCTTTACCAGCATTATGCTGAACGAGTCGCTGAGCATGGGCGCAACCTTATATCCCGTGCCCATGCCGGCCCTAGTGCTGAACACCGCAACTTCATCGCATGGCATCACGGTTTCATATTCCTCATGCCTTACCTCGTCAAAAAACGTGTCGTGAACGCTGTACATCTTTCCGCAAATATTGTCTTCGGTATACAAAGGTAGTGAATATTTGGGAGATTATGTGGTGTTGGTTATATGAAAAAGAAAATTAGGGGATAATGCAATATCCCCAATTTTAGAAAAATTTTATTAGAGTTTTAAGCCAAACGTAATGATATCTATGAGGCTTTTTAATAAATTGAGTATTCCTGGCAAATATTTCTTTACATTGTCTGTTTCAAAAATATCTGATGGCATTATGTTTCCTTCAGGGTATCTTGATTTAGCTTCTGTACTATTAAATAAAACACACAAACAGAATAGGGCTGTGTTGACATAAGAATATTTTAAGTTTTGATATTCTTTAGGTGAAACTGAAAACATATTTTCTGAATATTGTGTTGTAGCAGAGTTCGTGATTTGGGCAATGATAGGAAGTTTTTTCTCGAAGTTGTATTCGTTACCTTTTATCTTCTGCAGCACAAAATTACAATTTTTGCTATTTATTGTATCATTTTTTTTATTATATAGTTCTTGAAATGCTTTTTCTGGATGATGATTTAATTCTCGTGGTGATTTTATAACTCCGCATTCCAAAAGAACTCCTTTTGTTAGAGTCTCTACACATTGTTGTAGAGAAAAGATGCATTGGGGAGTTTGATTTTCATTAAAAAGTATTTCTGCAATTTTAATATTGTTTATTGCTGTTTTATACCAAACAATGGCTTCTTTATTGCATCCGCCAATTACGCCATAGAGTTCATTTTCTTCTATGACGTTTAATTCTTTCATATTAATTCTGTCTTTCATCTTATTTTGTTTTTTTGCTGCAATATTAATATGTTTTTTAAAGAGTTCTATTTTTTTTTGAGGAAAATCATTTCATAGTGAAATAAATACTTTTATTTTCGGCTTGTTATTATTTATTTTTATAACTGAAAATAGTGGCTTTTATGTTACTTTATTGTTACACTTTCTTATAAAGAAAAAGCTTTAGCCTTTATGCAAATATATAAGCTAAATTATTAAAATTTTAGGCCATAATGTTTCTTATAACACTGAAAAATGAATTAAAATCATTATATTTGTGCCCCAAAAAAGAATACATACATTATTGAAATAAATATTATGAATCATCTTGTGGTAATAATGGACTAATGGTTTATTTGTAATAAAGAGGTATTTATCTTCTTAAAAATATAAGTTTTTTATTTAAAATATTGGAATGAAAAACGTTATTGAAGATTTGTACTTTGTATGAAATTTGAAAAGAAAACATAAAGCTGGTTAATAAAAAACATGTATCACATGCAATGTTAGTTTAAATGATACATGATGTGGATGTGCAAAATGCTATGGCAAAAAAAATATATAAATTAGTTGATTTGTTTGCTGGTTGTGGTGGATTAAGCTTGGGATTGCAACAAGCAGGATTTACTCCATGGTTTGTAAATGAAATTGTGCCTCAATTCTGTAATACATATAAGGTAAATCACAATTTAAGTGAAGATCATTATTTTGTTGGAGATATAGCTGATTTAAATAATAATATTGACAAATATAGTAAATTTCTTTCAGATATTACTTTAGTATGTGGAGGCCCACCGTGCCAAGGTTTCTCTATGGCAAATAGACAACGCATATTAGACGATCCTAGAAATAGTTTGTATAAACAGTATCTTATATTTTTACAATACGTCAAGCCTAAATTTTTTATTATGGAGAATGTTAAAGGCATGATGAATAAGATAAGTGAGATAAAAGATAATTTTAGAACGTTTTTAGGGGACGATTATCAGTACGATTTTGCTATTCTAAGAGCACAAGATTTTGGTGTTCCGCAAAATAGAGAGCGGTTTATCATGATAGGCAATCGTATGGGTATTTCTCCAAAGGATATATTTGGGGAGATAAACAGATATAAGCGCAAGCCTTTTACGTTGTATGATGCACTTGTTGGGCTTCCTCATCTAGAACCGAAAAAAGAAAAAGGTATTAAAAATATTGAATGTGCTGATTCTGGATATACAGTTTGTGATTTTGAATATGTAAAAAATGATTTTTACCATTTTATTAATGGTAATAAAGAAATTCATAAATTATATAATCATAAGAATAGGTTTAATAACGAAAGAGATTTAGAGATATACCGTAGATTACCTCAAGGTGCAAATTCTCTGCATGAGTCTATTGCTGATATAATGCCTTATAAACGTAGAAATGGAATATTTAAAGATAAGTATTTTAAACTGGATGAAACGCAGATTTGTAAAACAATAACTTCACATATGAAGTTTGATTGCAATATGTATATTCATCCGTGGGAAGCAAGAGGTTTGAGTCCTCGTGAGGCAGCAAGAATACAAACATTTCCTGATGATTATGTAATAACAGGGTCACAAAATATTTGGTATGCGCAGATAGGTAATGCTGTACCTGTAAAATTAGCAAAAGCTATTGGTGAAGGAATAATAAAATTTTTAAGATGAATCATTTAGAATTATTTGCAGGTATAGGTGGATTTCGTAGGGCTATGGATTTACTGACAAAAGATAAGTTTATGGATTTTTCTTGTGTCGGCTTTTCTGAGATTGACCCTAAAGCAATTATGACTTATAAAGCAAATTTTCATATTAGTTCAAATGAGATAGAAATGGGAGATATTGTATCTTTCACTAAAGATGAAGAAAATATATCTGCTCTTCCTAATTTTGGATTGCTTACTGGAGGTTTTCCTTGTCAAACTTTTAGTATGATGGGTAAACAAGCTGGTTTTAAAGAAGATAGAGGACAGATGTTCTTTAGAATAATAGATATATTAAAGGTAAAAAAGCCCAAGTATGTCTTGTTGGAGAATGTCAAAAATCTTCGGACTCATGATAAGGGAAGAACTTTAGCCCGTATAGAAACAGAACTGAAAACTTTAGGTTATAATGTATACATGGATGTATTTAATACCTCAGATTTTCACCTACCACAAACAAGAAATAGAGTTTTGATTTTTGCAACAACTGAAATAATTAATTCAAATTTTGATTTTAGTTCAAAGTTGATAGCTGAAAATTTTGATAAAATATATCGCAATACAAGTGTGTTACATTTTGATACTGTGCTTGATGTACTTTTCAAACATGTAGATAAAAAATATTATTTATCTGAACGTATTAAGCCAACCTTATTAGCCGATGGTTCTGCAAAGTTCAAATCTAAATCGGATATTAATATGTATATCGCAAGACCTTTAACTGCCACTATGCATAAAATGCATAGGGCTTGTCAAGATAATTATTATAGTCAGGATTTTATTAATTCTAATGGAAAAATTAATCCTGTTAAAACAATGACAAAAGAAGAATTAGCTAAATTGGATATACGTAAGTTGGCACCAGAAGAAGCATTTATGTTACAGGGATTTCCTGTCGAATTTGTTGAAAATGCAAAGAAAAATAAAGTGGCTGATGGTGCTTTATATAAACAAGCAGGAAATGCTGTTAGTGTAAATACTATATATGCAACGTTACTTTATTTGATTCAAAATAATATCATAAAAGATTAATTCATATGGAAGAAATTGTAAAGCACATAAACGATACAAACGCAAGTTATCGTAGATTAACTGCTGGTGATGCTAAAAATACAGATTTATTCTTAGATAATGAACATTATGAGTTATTTAGAGACAGTGGGGAATATGTTACTGTAAGATTTAATAAAACAAATTTAGCTCAAGCGATTTTATTCATAGCTTCTATTCTTCCTCGAAAATTTGATCAAGGCCAAATTCATAAGGTTATAAAATATTCTGATGATTTTATATTGGATCAGCTTGAAATATTGAATGAAGTCTTTAAAGTAGATGGTAAAGCAAGTGAAACATTTACTCAAGAATGGACGGCAAGAATTAATGTTCCTAAAAAAAACGGTGAAATTGATAATAGATTCTATTTCAATGGCTTATTAAAAGATGTAGAATATATAAATAATAAAGGGGAGCACTGTAAAGTTAAATTTACTATACGAAATTATTTAGCTGGAGGGTATTCGAATCTTCATATTAAAAAAGCTGAAGATGGTATCTTTGATATAAGTATAGTTAATTCTACGACACCATATGATGATAAAAAAGAAGAAGGTGTTGAGGAACTTTATGTGTTTAATGATCAAGATGATCAAAAAGAATCACTTCAACAGATTTTGTATGGAGCGCCTGGTACAAGTAAATCCTTTACAATAAAAAATAAATTAAAAGGTAAAGATGTAATTCGTACTACATTTCATCCAGACAGCGACTATTCAACATTTGTTGGAGCTTATAAACCAACAACAAAACAGATTCCAATATATTCTACATATGGTGAAAAGGCTGTATTGGTAAAAGATGAAAATGGTGATATAATGACAGAAGACCGTATTGTTTATGAATTTGTAGAACAATCATTTCTTCAAGCTTATATAAATTCTTGGAAAACATTGCCGGAAGAGAAACCACAATATCTTGTTATAGAGGAAATAAATCGTGGTAATTGTGCCCAAATATTTGGAGACTTGTTTCAGTTGCTTGACCGTAATGATGAAGGCTTTTCAGAATATCCTATTAATGCAGATTCGGATATGAAGAAACAACTGAATAAAGCTTTCCATGGATTAGAGATACCTCAAAAGAATAGTATTAACGAAATGTTTGAAGGGCGTGATGTTGTTAAAGGAGTCTTAGATGGAGATTTGTTGTTATTGCCAAATAATCTTTATATTTGGGCAACAATGAACACGAGTGATCAAAGTCTTTTCCCAATTGACAGCGCATTTAAACGGCGTTGGGATTGGAAATATGTTCCAATATCCGATGCAGGTAAAGACTGGATGATTAATGTAAATGGTAACAAGTATGATTGGTGGGACTTTCTTGAGAAAATAAATAATTTAATAGGTTCAACAACAAATTCAGAGGATAAGAAACTTGGGTACTTCTTCTGTAAAGCAGATACCAATAATGAAATTTCTGCAGAAACATTTGTCGGCAAGGTCATTTTCTATCTTTGGAATGATGTGTTTAAGGATTATGATTATCCAGGTGATTTGTTTAAAGATAAAGATGGCAATAAGCTGACTTATGATAAGTTTTATACAACAGATGGTGAAGAGTCAAAAGTTATTGAAGATAATGTTGAATTGTTTTTAAACAATTTGACAGTAAAAATGGTTAGTGCTTCAGATTCTAATAAGAATAATGAAGTGCCAAATTCGGTTGTTATTAAAGTAAATGATAATCAAGTTAAGTCTATTAATGCAATTCCTTATACAACAATTCAAGAATATGTAAAATTGCATCCTGAGATGTCTGCACAGGATGTTATAAACGTGTGGGAGCCTTATAAACGCTATTCTAATAATTCGTGGATTGTTTGTGATGAAGAGAAACATAATACGTTGCCCCCGCGATATGCAAACTATTCTTATGAAATAAAATGTAATGATGGAAATTCTTTATGGGTTAACAAAGATGGTTGGATGCATAATCCTTCAAAACCCGGTTGTGATAATATAAAAGATTTTATGGATGCTGTTAATTCAGCAAAAATGGGTATAACAATTACAGAACATCAAATTTGATTTAAATGCGCATACTTGTTGAAGAATATCAATATAACGTAGTTGATGTAAAAGACATTCTCCATGGCATTGACGCTTTGGAGAATGTTGAGGGTAAGGTGTCTATTCATTATGTCGGATATTTTTATAATACCTTATTAAAGGATTGCGTATTTATTCTTCCAAAAGTTTTGCTAAAAGACAAAGATAACGGTGAATTTGTGTTCGGTAAGTATAAGCCTGAAGAAATAGCAAATCTTGATAAAAATAATCCGTTGACTTATGACGAACGTAATTTCTTGTATAAGTTTGCGGTATGGATTTATCGTGCAATTGTAGTTTACACAAATAGTCGAAGCTGTGATTCTGGTATCGTTTATCATGAACAATTTGCGCAAGTAGGCAATGGCCGACGCCGGCTTAGTAACACTTATTTGGATATTCTTCTTTCGCTTATTGACTTTAATAAAAATAACCAGAGTTTCTTTTTTACTATTGTGAAGAATATGCGCAGTGGTCTGAACAAGATTAACTGGATGCGCACAATAGCAACTACACCGGCAATAATCCAAAATGGGCAGCCGATATATCTGAATCCTGTAAATAAGAAAAGACAGATTAATTTTGATGAAGAACTGCTGATTATTTTCTTTTCAATCCTGAATTATATAGGAGATGCTTACGGCTTTGATAAGAACATAAATTGCAATTTTCATCTAATAACAGGTAAGCGCTTTGAAACATACATGAATGGCTTTGGAGTAAGACGCCTTAGACAAATAAAGTATAGATACTTTTCAGATAAGGCTTTGCAGTTATGGCAATTATGTTTCGCTTTTTTCGATGAGTCTCGTCAAGTCTTTATTGCAACTGAAAGGAGAGAATATTTGCTGGTAAAAAACTTTTATATTGTGTTTGAGGCTATCATTGATGAATTGATAGGCGATAATCCTTTACCAGACGGAATGGACAAAAAACAGGAAGACGGTAAGATAGTTGACCACCTGTTTACTGCGCAAAGCTTAATTGACGGTGAAACCAAACAGACATATTATATAGGAGACAGCAAATATTACAAAATGGGGCATGAGTTGGGTACGGAGTCTGTATACAAGCAATACACTTATGCCCGTAATGTAATTCAGTGGAACTTAGATATATTTAATGACTTCAATAAAAATGTAAAGATTTCAAAAGTCAGATTGCGCGATGAAAATACTGAAGGATATGAAATAATCCCAAATTTCTTCATATCGGCTAAGATGGATGAGGGCTTTGATTATACAAATGACGGAATAGAAAAGACAGACCGTCAGAAAAACAAATATAAACAACTGCAATTTAAGAACAGACTTTTTGACCGCGATACACTTTTATTATTCCATTATGATGTAAATTTCTTGTTTGTATTGTCCTTATATGCGCGTGACAATGCTGTACAAAAAGCTGACTGGAAAGAGAAAGTGCGCAATAAGTTCCGTAAGGAGATTCAAGACTGGTTACAGGTTGACTATAATTTCTATGCAATAAAAGCCCATCCGGATGTAAATGGCGAAGAGTATATCAAAGAGCATTTTAAAGAATTGCTTGGCAAAGTATATACGCCATTTGCAGACAAAAATGTGTATTCATTGGCTTTGGATACGGCACCTGAAAATCGTGATTCGAACAGACAGCTTCTTGATAATCTGGCAAAATCGTTTTATATTGCAGAATGTAATTTGGGAGAACAGCCGGAGATTGCCTTAAAAGAGACCATTGCCAAAGGCTGTAAACCGTCGTCAGTTGTTAAGAATGGTGTGTTGATGGTTATGATGGAAAACTATGTTAACAGGAGTTCTGCGTTCTTGATGAACGGAAAATTGGCTATAGGCATCAAATATACCAAAGACAGTATGGAGATTGTTGAACATTTGCAGACAATAGGCTATGTATTGTTCCATACACGAAGAAATTCAGATCAACATTTGTTTGCTGTAAAAGGTGATTGTGTGATTAAAAATGTTGATGAATTGGAAGAAGACAGATATAAGTGCGTATCAACAACATCTTTATATGTTTCCGTTGATTTGGATATTTCATCGGAGTTGGATTCGTCAAATATTCATTCTACAAATAAGAAATTTACCCAACAAACAAGGTATGATGCCCAGTTTGCAGAGATTGAGAAATTGTAGAAATTAATTTGTGTATAACAATGCGTCAAGTATTGCCAAAGTAAACAGTTTATTGATAAAAGATTGATTCAAATTGAATATTAGGCATATAGTAATAAAAAGGCAAGTGAGTATCTTTTTGTCTTAATAATTTAAATATAAAAGTTTTTGTTAAAAAACTCATCACTCGTCACAATGCCATATAATATTCTGAATGTCAGATACTTGGCGTGTGATGAGTTGAATTTTCAACTCATCACACATGTTTTTGGTAGTTGAAAAAATAGCAGAGTAATAAAATTGTGAAAACAATGCGGCATGGCGAGAGTAATAATCCAAAGTGTTTTATCTATAATGTTGTGTTCTACCATATGTTTTTATCTGAAAATCAAATATTTAGCAAAAATAATCATCAATATTTATGAAAGTGAAGAATAAAATGCGTATATTTGCAAAAACGACAAAACCATGGAAACAAGAGCAATCGGCACATTTGAAAAGCAAGATATATTCTATAATCGTATGATTGAGGATTATAAGAATGGAGTGATACCACATTCATCTGTTTTTGAGCCTTATTTCAAATGGAAAATGGGCGAATGTGGCCATGACGAAATAACAAGGGAAATGGCTTATGTGATGATGGATGAGGCATCAGCATTACTTGATGAATATTATTCCAAGCACCCTAATGCATACCAAAACATTGATGCCTATATTGATGAAGACCCGTGGCAGCAATACAAGGGATTTGGCGAAGATAAATATGTGGTGTCGTATCTTGAAGGTATCGACAGCGAACTGAAAAATATCATTGCAATTTTGTAGGGACGTACCCCGGTGCGTCCAATTGGTAATTATCTGGAAAATGAATTGTGATAAATGTTGTTGTATTATGTATGCGTATTTATGTTGGACGCACCCCGGTGCGTCCCTACGATGAATATTGGGTGAACAGATACATTCGTTCGTAAATTTTCATGTGTTAGATTTTGTTTCCGTATTATTATTGGGCAAAAGGTTATTGTTAAAACAGTCTGTATTCCATTTTTCAACATTATTTTTTATGTAATCGGCTATTTTATTTCCATCTTTAATGCCCCTTATTATGTGGTCGTGGTATCGTCCTTGCCAACAAAAATCAATATTGTTTCGTCTTGCAAAACATGTGACTGATTGTTTAAAACCACCAATCACCACGCTCAACGCAGTTCTGTGTGTTGGCATATGTTGAGGCTTGTTTTTATATTCGTCAATGCAAATAATTATATGTACATGATTTGGCATTACAACAAATAACGGCACTTGGGCATACTTGTAATGTGTGTGTAAATCGTCCAATGCTTTTTGAGCGAAAATTCCTATATCAGACAATTGCATTTTGCCATTTGTTATTTCGCCAAAATAATGAATTTTGTTATTTGTACATATTGTAATAAAATAAATTCCGCCACTATAATTATGGAATGAAGCCCTGGGGCTTTTGCGGTATTTAAAGTTTTCATTTTGTGGATTGTCTTCCTGTGCGTTTGGCTTTTGTTTGTCGTTAGTTTGTATTTGTGATGTATTATTTTTCATGGTGATATTTTTTATATGTATTATTGTTGTGGACGCACCTGGGTGCGTCCCTACAGCAGGTTCGTAATATTGATGTTTTTTCTTATTAATTGATTTTATTTCTCATATTAATGCATAAAATGCAAAGAGCCTCTAAAAGATACATATAAACTAGAATCATATGTACTAATAAAATCAATGTATTTCGTTTTTTTCTTACTCTTGCAATGATTTGCGCAATTGTTTTTTCTATTAGCAAATAAACATATCTAAAGGCAACGTATGATTAGCCTTTTTTTATTTTTCTATTTTGTGGTAATTTTATAATTCATTCTAGACCATATTATAAAAGAATCATCCCCATTTATCAAATTCAAAAAAATAGCACTCTCAAAAATCCTTGAAAGTGCCTGTTGCTTTACATAATTCACTTCTGTAAGTCTTGATACTCTAAGCAAAAATTTCTCAAAAAAATTTTTTATAAGTTTTAAATTCGCTTGTATCAATGCTTTGCAAGGTCTTTTTTTGAAATTTTGTGCCTTGTAATCCAGTGATACCAATAATTCAAAAAATGTTTGTATTTATTGCAAGAGTAAGGATACAAGGCGCGTTCAATTTGATTTTTGACTCAAAAAAAGATATAATATGTTTAACAAAAGAGAGAAATAATAAATATTTGAAAGGTGGTTTTTGTATGGAAAACATAGTAAAAAATTGGAAAAATTTAAAAGAAAGAATTTTAACAAGTGAAGTAAATGGTAAAAAATATATATTAAATTTTTTTGAAATAAATTCAATTGTAAAACCTTATTCAATGTTAATGTTTGGAAATGCTGACTGTAACTTTTTTATAGATAGAAAAATTTATGAAATTGATACTGGTAAACTTTATAAACATATTCATATTGAAATGAAAGAATTAGTTTATGGAATATAGGAGGCTAAAATGGATTTAACAAATTATGAAATAGAAATAATAAATATGTTATTTGATAATATATTTTCAATAGAAAAAAGAAAAGAATTATTATTACAATGTGATTCTTCTTTATATCTTGAATTTGCATTAAATGGAGATAATCAAGAAATAATTTATGAAATGTTTAACAATGCTTTCAAGTTAGAAGATAAAATCAAACTTATTATAGCCTTATATAATAAATATGATTTTGCTTTTGAAAATATACACGAATTAATAAAAAATAGAAATGTTTTAATTTTTAATCATTATAATTCAAATTGGAGAAAAAAGAAAATTAGTAGATTTAATAGATATTGTGCTTAATTCTAAAAATAAATATAAAGGTGGTTTTAATATGAAAGATTTAACAAATGAACAAATTAAAAGAATAAATGAAGTCTTTGAAGATATAACATTAGGAGAAAATTTGGGAGAAGATTTTGCTTCTATTGAAGATAAAATAGAAGCAATAGAACAATATTATGAGTGTGCTGGATTTGATATAAGTGAATCAGATGAAAAATTTTGGAGATTTTTAGGGCTATAAGATAAAAGCAATAGAAAACCTCTATTGCTTTTGTATATAATTTATCTTTAATATCCAAGTTGTTGATAGATAGAATCAATTTCTATTCCATAATCTTTTGTAGAGAA
>ERZ791716.1288-NODE-1288-length-12176-cov-4.265077_pt1 | contig 12176 bp, 15 predicted proteins | sample MGYA00510049_ERZ791716 | MGnify/ENA primary metagenome ERZ791716 (study PRJEB30046, sample SAMN00715135) | human gut metagenome | study: EMG produced TPA metagenomics assembly of the A metagenome-wide association study of gut microbiota in type 2... | reverse complement strand
CCGGTGGGGTTAAACTTGGCTTGCACAGATTGGTAGGCGGCGGCCATCCGATCATCCGGCATCGGCGGCGACCAGTCGATTTCCGTGTTGTCGCTCATGTTCTCATCTCCTGTTACTATATATTTGCCCCTTGCAATGGTTATCGCGCCCACGCATCGGGGCGCTTCTTCGGATGGGCATCATCCCGCAGTTTGGGGCGCAGCTTATCCACCACGGCTGGGCGCGCCGTCTCCGCAATGCTGCATTTCATGATTTCGTTCATCGCGGGCGACAGCAGCCGTCGCCGCACGTCATCCGCCATCGAAAGCAGCGCGCTGAACACATCCTCCCTCGCTTTGCCCAGCCACGTCTCCACCACGCCGATGAAGGGAACGCCAAGACCACTGCTGGGCGACTTTGCCGCTCGAATGGTGCGGTCAACGCCCGCCGCCGCTTTGTCCAGCGCCGTTTGGCTCACGCTTTCGCTGACGGCGGTCACGGCCTTTTCATAGCAAATGTCCGTGACCTGTTCAATCAGCAAATCCACATCGGACAGGCGGAACAGCTTCGTGTCCAGCTCGGCATCCTTCTCGGCAATCTGCGCGGTCAATGTCTGAATCTGCTGATTCTGCGCAGTCAGCTGCTTCTGCTGATTCCGGATGGTTTCGAGCTGCTTGGCAATGATGTAATCCAGCTTTTCTAGATGATTCTTGCCGCCGTACTTCACTTGCTCCTCAATGTCCAGCCCGTGCGCCTTCGCGATTTCAATCAGCATCAGCCGATTCATGGCATCGAAGGTGATTTTGCGGTTGTTGTAGCGTCCCGGCGGCTTGTCCGGCTGCGGCAGCGGAATGCCCATGAGCGCCAGCGCCTTTTCCTGCTTCGGCTCGACCTCGCCGCATTTGTTCACATAGTCGAAGCAGTGGCGTTCCTGAATGTGCACCGTCGTCTCGTCGCAGTGCATCGCCCAGTCCAGCATGTGGACGTGTTTGCCGTAGCGCTCCTCGAACTGCTGCTTGAACGCTGTGAAAATGTCTAATAGCTGCTCCGGCGTTGCGCCGATTCCCTCTTTGCCGAACTGGAAGATGGTTTCTTCCGGGCAGGTGCGCTTGTCGCGGCGAATCTGCTCTACGGTTCGGTTGCGCTCCGTGTGGCGGCGCTCGGCGTTGCGCGCACATTGCCCGGCGACATAATCGGAATAATGCCGCTCGTAAAAGATTCGCTCGACCTCCTCAAAGGAAGGAACGTCTGCGCTTCTTTCGCCTGTGCGCATTCCATTCAGCCAGTCCCAATAGACGTTCTCCTGCGTTTTCGCCGGATGGATGTGTTCGGCGTGGGTTACGTCAAAATTGCGGTCATTGTGCTTGGTCGTGAACACGCCGTTCTTTCCGGCACGACCGTTGTGCCGGGTTGCTCTGATTTTGCTCGTATAGTACCTCCTTGCTTGCGGGCGGCGGGAGCGCAGCGACCGGTTCCCTCTGTTTGCGGCAGAGACTACCCACTACAAAGTGACGCACAGCATCACTTTTATCGGCCGGCGCGCCGCCCTGTGGGTCAAAGGCTTCGCCTCTGAACACTGACCAAAGCGCTCCGCCTCTGGACTCCGGCGGGGTTGCCGCCCGTTGGATGCTCATGCCCGCTGGTGCGCATTTGATGCCCTCTGATGCTATCCAAGGTTCTCCACGCATCAGCAGAAAGAAATTTGGTGCGCTTTCGCATCAGCTGCCCATCATATCCAGCAGATTGTCGAGGTCGGTCTCGTCCGGCGCGTTCTCGTCCTTCAATGTCTCTGCCGTTGTTTGCCCAGCGCATCGAAACAGCGATGCTGCCATCTCCTCGCGGACAATGCCGCGGATTTCCTCCCGCTGCTGATGATTGAAGCAGGCTTGCCGCGCTTGCCCATAGTGCGCATTGACCGCCGCCACGATAGCATCCGCATAGCGCAAGTGCTGTTCCTCCCGCACTTGACGCAGCAGCCGCAGCGCTTCCCGGTCGGCGGGTTTCTCCGCATAGAGACGAATTGTCGTGCGCAGAATCTCTTTCACTGCGCCCTCGCCTCACGCTGCAAACGCCGCTCCGCCAGATATTCGTAACCCTTGGCGGAGGCGTGAATATCAGCGATAATAGTCACGCGATTGGGGTCATACCGCCCGAAGTTGCGAATCAGGCAACCGCCGCCGCCCACAATCCACAGCCGCATCGTCTTGGGGTCGTATTCATGCTCGCGCAGTTTGCGCATGATTTCCGCCGCATAGTCCGCCGCGGCTTCGCGGATGACCTGCACATATTCGGGCGCAACATCAGCCGTGCCCTCGCGCATCACCTGCTCGATGGTCACGTCCGGCACCGTTCGCCCGCAGAGCCGCGTCAAGGCTTCCCGCGCCTTCAGCACACACTGGTAAGTGCCGTACTTCTCCGTGAAGCACTGCTCCAGCACCGGCTTGCGGTCGTTAATCGCCATGACAATCATGGTGCCGTTGCCAATATCACACAGCATGTTCGCCCCGGTGAATTTCCGCAGTTCGGGGATGACGGCGGAATACCCCTGCGCGTACACGTCCACGCCGACCAAATCAACATGGTAGTCAATGCCGCGCCAGTTGAAATCCACATGGCGGTTTTGCGACAAATAGGCGCGGAACTGCTCGCGCTGGTCGCCGACCCACGTCAGCGGCAGTCCGACCGCCAGATGAACAGCCGCCGTGGTCAGCTGATTGCACCACAGCTCCTGCCCGATGCCCGCCAGCGTCAGCAGGTAGTGATCCTGATTGCCGACCTTATCCAGCGTGAACTCCCGATGCCCCGCACCGATGACGTAATACTTGCCATCGTACACCAGCACGTCCTGCGCGTGCGCCGGTTCGGTCTCGCAGCGAGTGACGCTCGCCGGAAAAATGCCGTTCGCCGTCTTGATGTTCCCGTAGCCGTTATCCAGCCCGATGATGTTGATATTGCCGAATACTCTCATATGCTCCTCACTTTCTCCGCGTTTGCGGCAACAAAATAGACAGGCTGCGAGTGCAGTCTGCCTACAAAAATTGGGATCAGTTGCTGGCAATCAAGGCGACCACCTCCTTTCAAAATGCGCAGCAGCGTAATCGAGTAGGAGGCTCCCCTAAATAAATAGGAGAACCGACCTCTCACACCACCGTGCGTACCGACCGGTACACGGCGGTTCAATCGCATGAGTGCAAGGACTCGTAGCAGTTGAGGATACTAAAATATCCGGCTGCTGCGAGTCTTTCGTTTGTAATGGAACACGCTAATACCGGGCTTCCTGCGATTCGCCAGTAGCCCAATCGGGAGTTGCCCCACTGGTATGCCTTGTCCGCTGGAATTCCCAGCTTCTTTAAGTTGGCTACCTTCGTTCGGGGCTTCTTCCATTGCTTCCAGATGTACATGCGGAATCTGCGCCGCAACCATTCATCCCAAGACTTCATCATCCGCTTCATCTCGGCTACATGGAAGTAGCCAAGCCATCCACGGATAAACACTTTCACTTCCGCCATCACTCGGCGGACGTTCCGTCCGCGGTTGCGTTCCGCATATTCCTTTACTTTCTGAATCGCCTGCTGACCGCTCCGTTTCGGTCGGTATCCGTAGCTGCTGTCTGAAAATTGCGGTTCCCATATGTTTTGCAGCTTCTGTGCGATTCCCTGCTGTATCACTCGGTCTACTACCGTCGGGATTCCTAGTTTTCGCACGCCGCCATCTGGTTTCGGGATTTCCTTTCGCCGCACCGGGCTTGGCTCGTAGCTTCCGTCCCGGATGCTCTGCAAAAGTTCCTCCCTATGTTCCTTCAACCACGGCAGCGCTTCTTCTACGCTCATTCCGTCGATTCCCGCTGCGCCGTGGTTGCTCTTGACCCGCTTGTACGCTCTATTCAGGTTATCCCTGTCCAGTATTGCTTCCAGCAGGCCGCTTGCACCGCCTCGTTCTTTCCCTTCTCTGCGGTCTGTGCTCCGCGCTTCTTCATACCCTTGGTGTTCCACACTTTCTCTTTGCAGGAAGCCCTCGTTTCCTCGGTTTTCTGCTTTCATCACACCGACCTCCTTCCAGTCTTTACTTGAGACTTACGATTGTTCAGCCCTTCCCTTGATTCCGCAAGGTACTATGGCTTCGGCTGACTTCTTGCAGTTCGTTGTTACTGCGGCTTTCGGATTCTCCTACTTCCCGTCTGCAAGACCTCCCCGGGTAAGCGCAACAACTTTCCTCCCACGTAACCGCCACATTTACCGCACGGGATTCGGGCAGCATTGGACTTCGTGTTGTCTAGCACACTCGTCCGTCCCTGTACGGCCTTCTATGTGATTTCTGTTCGTCGGTTCGGGAGTTTGCCCGCCAGCATTTTTTTTCGCTGACATCCGGCTTCCTTCAGATTCCACCTCACGATGGACACCCTTGCCTTCGGCTAACGCTTCCTACTGCCGAGCGCGTTGTGGTCTCTCACCACTTAGTTGTTGCTCATGCCGGGCGCACTAGAAAAAGGCAGTCAGCATGACGCTGATTGCCTCTGTCGGGGACTGCGTTCTTCCGACGATACTATCATAGCACAGGTTTATCTGCTAAAGCGTGCTATTTTGTGCTGTTTCGTACTGTTTTGTCTTGTTCGCTGCTAATTTGTCCTGTTGGGTGCTATGCGCTGCTGGTTGTGTGCGCGGCGGAGGGTGATGTGTTATCAAGTAGGTGGGCTGGTGGCGGGAGTGCTTGATAACACGATATAGTATAGCACAGATTTTTTTCTCAAACTTTCTCAAAGCTTCTCATTTCTTCTCATTCCTTCTCAAACCTTCTCAAACCTTCTCAACTTTTTTGATGGGGCTGGCGTTTTGAAGCTACGGATGACTGTTTTTGTAATTACAGAAGAATTTGTCTCACAATATTTGATTTGCGCGGCATTTTGGTTGACTTTCTTCTATAATTGTAGTATACTGATTTTGACTACAAGAATTATCTCGTTGATAAGAGAGGTGCGTCGCATGGAATTAGCCTTTTCCAAGGGGCTTTATGAAAAAAGTGCGCTGCTGAAAGCCGCCTACTCCTTCACGGAGGTCGCGTATCTGCACTTGTCGCAAGATGATAAGAATTGGTACGTTTCGTGGCATAATAAGCCCGGTGAAACGCTGCCATCAGAAGCATTCGAGAACGCCCTCATCGATCAGCAGCTGCGGAAGGAGTTGCTCCATGAGAGCCGCGATTTACGCACGGTGCTGCTCGCACGGGCAATGGCCTCCACTCTGGTTGAAACCTCCCAGACTGCGGATGAGACGTTTGGCAATCCTGCCGTTTCTGCCGATACGCCGTTTTCGAATGACATTTTGAAGGGATGGTTCGAGCAAAATGCTGACGATACCGTTTGACCTCTCCATTTATTCGCAAGCCGCCATCCATGACGCATTGCTGGCATATCGTGCGTTTTGCCAAATCACTGCGGAGTTCACAGAGAATCAGTGCATTTGCACGCTGCGCCAAAGCAAATATGACATGCAGCAGACCGCGTATGAGTTTGCGAATTATGTGCTGTCATCCACCGTTCAGAAAGAGGGAACATGATGCCGCTGCCGGATGTTCTTTTGCTTGCACTTTGCGTCGGCATTGGCGGTGTTTCTGCTGCTGCGGATTGCCGAGTGAAGCGTGTTCCGAATCGGATTTTGCTGATTGGCTGCCTTGCCGCCGCTATATTGCAGACCGTTCGTCTGTGTTTCTTTCCCAGTGAGCAGGCGCTGCCGTGGCTGTTCAGCATGATTGCGGCCGATATCGTGGCTGTTCTGCTGTATGCAGGGCATCTTTGGGGCGCTGGCGACAGCAAACTGTTCGCGTTCTCTTATTTGTGCTTCCCAATTTCGCTGCTGAGTGACAGCACATTGACCAACAGCTTTCTGCCCTATATTTTCATTTTTTTGCCCGCATTTTTCTGGACAGTGGTGGACAGCATCCACCAAGCAATTTTGCGGAAAGAGAAGTTCCACATGCCGCACGATTGGCGCGCTGAGCTAAAAGGCTACGTTTGGATTCTCTTGGAGGTTGTTGCTTTTCAGCATCTATCCACCCTAATTTCCCCTGACTTTTTCGCGCAGAATCCACTGGTTCACGCCGCCATCTCCATGATATATGCCTATCTTTGCAGCACGTCCGGCTTCTTCAAGCGGCCTATCTGCATTGCCGTTCACGGAGCGGCACTCGTTGTTGCAATGTACCTCTTTCCCGTGCAGTTTTCATTTGCTTCTGTGAATTGGTGGATTTACCTGCTTGTGCCCGCCATTCTTCTGCTGCAATCGTGGTCTGCGCAGTATAACTATGAGCGAATCCCCACAGGCAGCGTGCAGACCGGGCAGATTCTGTCCGCCGGTACGGTGCTGCAATTTCTGCCTTCGCGAATCCAGAACCTCCCCCGAAACACTGCGGAGGACATGAGCGCCCGATTAAGCGCAGCCGAAGCGGAGGCAGTTCGGCACTGGGGAAACAGCAAGCAGGGCAAGGCGGATGTTGTCATCGTCCGCAAAATTCCCTTTGCACCGCTGATTGCGTTTGGCTTTGCAGTATTCTACCTATTCCAGCTGGTGAGGTGATGTTCCATGCTGTTTCCATTGATTGAAGAGAACGACGACCTGACCGTATTCATGACCGAATCGTGCAACTCCAATTGCGTGATGTGTCCCATGAGCCGCGATTCCCGCAAGCGTGGAAATCACTGTTCGGATGATGCATGGGCAGAAGCGCTGGCAGTGCTCCACAAGCGGCGGTATCGCCACATTTCCATCACAGGCGGCGAACCCTTTCTGATGGCGGAGCGGCTGCTTTCGTTGATGTGCACGCTGCGGGATACACAGGTCGACACGCCCGTTCTGCTGCTGACAAACGGCCGGGCGCTCTGCCTGCCGCAGATTCAAGCACAGCTCAAAGAACTTCTTGATGTGCACGACCGTTTCGGCATTCCGATTCATGGCAGCAATGCCGCGCTTCATGATGCAATCACGCAATCGCCCGGCAGTTTTGCGCAGACCATTGCCGGACTGCATTTTCTTGCCGATTCTCCTGCTGATATTGAAGTCCGCATTGTATGCAGTGCACTCAATCAAGATGATTTGAGCAGCATTTGCTTGATGCTCTGCCACAGCGGTTTGCGGATTACCTGCGTCAATTTCATCGCAATGGAGATGACAGGGAGCGCTGCCTATCACCGCGACCAAATTTGGATGCCCTATGACAAGATTTATCCGCTCATTGAGCCGGGAATTTTCCAGCTTTTGTCGCATGGCATTGATGTCAATCTGTACGACTTTCCGCTCTGCGCTTTGCCCCAGCACGCTTGGCCGTTAGCCAAGCGGAGCATTTCGCCTTGGAAAATCCGCTATGATGAAAAGTGCAGTCAATGCACTGTCCGCGATGCTTGCGGCGGTATGTTTTACTCTACTTATCTGCTGCACTTGTTTCCTGTACAGCCTATTGGAAAGAGGGTGCTTGATTGAACGGCAGTTTCCGATTTGCGCGCTTCCATGACCAGTTTCTGCTGACGAATGATGCAGGTCGCTTCGCCTTTCTTCCGCCGGAGGATTTTTTCCGGTTCGTGCATCATCAGCTTCCACATGACAGCGAAACTTGGCTGCGGCTACAGGAAAATTTCTTCTGCTATGATACAGACCGCGAAGTGTATCTGCGCAGCGTAATGGCTGCAGTTCGCGAAAATCATGCCCATCTATTTTCACCCACAAGCCTGTTTATCCTTGCTGTTACAAATCGCTGCAACAATGCTTGCGTTTATTGTCAGGCGAACGGCGGCGCAAAATGTGCTGATTTGGACATACCGACCGCGCGAAAAATCATTGACCGCATTGCCGCGTCCCCAGCAAAGCACCTTACCATCGAATTTCAAGGCGGCGAGCCGCTTATGAACTTCCCAATCTTGCAGGAGGTCATTCGTTACAGCCGCGAAAAGCTGAACGGCAAGGACGTTTCCTTCGCGCTGGTCAGCAACCTCTCCTTGGTCACGGAGGAGGTGGCGGATTGGATTGCGGAGAACAATATCTCCGTATCCACCTCCTTGGACGGGCCAAAATTCCTCCATGATCTGCAGCGTCCGCGCAAAGACCGCGACAGTTCTTACGAGGCAATGCTGCGAGGACTGGCACGCCTGCGAGTGCGGAATCGCTCTGTTGGTGCGATTCAGACGACAACACGGGCCGCGCTCCCATATGCCCGTGAAATCGTTGAAACATATGCTTCATTAGGCTTTCAATCCGTATTTCTCCGCCCGCTGACTTGCCTTGGTGCAGCAAAACGACGCTGGAACGAAATCGGATATACGCCGGAAGAGTTTTTAGCCTTCTACCGTGAGGGACTGCAAGCGGTATTTGAGCTGAATCAGCAAGGCACTTTCTTTCTTGAGAACCATGCAGCCATTTTTGCCTCCAAACTGTTCTGCAATGGCGGGCAAAATTATATGGAGCTGCGTTCTCCATGCGGTGCAGCGCTGGGACAGCTGGCTTTTACCGCCTCCGGTAACGTCTACACCTGCGACGAGGGACGCATGATGGCGGAAATGGGAGACGATGCATTTAAGCTCGGCAACGTCTTTGAAAACGGGTATGACGAGTGGCTGAACAGCAACATCTGCAAGGCAGTTTGCTCAGCCTCCCTGCTTGAAACGCTGCCCGGTTGCTGTGACTGCGTCTATCAGCCGTACTGCGGTGTTTGCCCTGTCGTTCACTATGCGCAGACTGGTCTGCTGCACTGCAATCCTCTCCACAGTGAACGCTGCAAAATTTACCACGGCATGCTAGATACGCTGTTTGAATTGTTTTACCGCAAGGACGATGAAAAAATCGCCTTTCTGAAGCAATGGATTTCGTAAGGAGCAACACTATGAAAAAGAAAAAACGCTTTCGTAAAGTTGGCATTGCCCTGCTTGTTGTCTGCGGACTTGCCGCGTTCGCCAATTCGTCCTCCGACCACAATAAAACGCCCGCAAACAATACACCCTCTATTGCCTCTTATTCGCTTTCTGTTGACGATTCTGCTGCAGCACCAGCTTTTTCTGATATTTACGCCAGTGCCGGACAAGCTGCATCATCGTCTAATTTCCGCGGTTCCTATTCCGGCGACCTCAAAGACGGAAAACGCAAAGGCACGGGTTCGTTCCGCTGGACAAGCAACGTCACTTACAGCGGCGGATGGGCAAACGACCAAATGGACGGCTTCGGCGTGCTCCAGTTTCCCGAAGGATACACGCTGTCAGGAGATTTTGAGGCCGGGAAGCTCAAAAACGGCACGATTGTCTACAAATCCCGCGGCATCACATGGCAGCAATCGGTCGAACAGTTTCAGCTGGATCCGCAGACAACCATCATTTATGCGGATGGCACAACTGTGACCGGACTCTACACGGACGGTTATTTCAATGGTCAGGCGCAGATTCAGTATGCGAATGGGGATTCCTACACTGGCATTCTTGTCAACAGCCTGAAGGAAGATGATGCAGGCACCTACACATGGGCGGATGGCGCGCACTTCACCGGTCACTGGGTGCAGGACAAAATGGAAGGTCAGGGTATCTACTACTATGATGATTCTGCTTCTCCAGTGCAGTTGTCCGGGACTTTCAGCGATAATCGCCCACACGGGGTACTCATTTATATCTCAAAAAACGGCAGCGTTCTCCGTACCCAGTGGGAAAACGGCGTTCGCGTGCAGTAACGCAGAGGAGGAAGAACATGGCGGATTCATTCTTTCCGAAAGTCAAAAAGAGCATCACAGACTTTTTGTATGAGGAGGAGGGGAACATCCCGCGCAATAAGCTGCTGACGCTTGGGTCTATGATTCTCTTACTCAGCATTCTCTATGCTGATGAGGCCTTTGCGGGCCATCGATCCCATAGTTCGCACAGTTCGCATGGCTCGCACGGTTCCAGTTCTCACGGCAGTTCGCACGGTTCACATTCTTCACATGAATCACACAGCTCGCACCAGTCCGTTTCCCATTCCTCACATGGTTCGGTGGCCGCGCCCACGCATAGCAGCAGCACCATCATCACCAATCCACCGACTTCGCGGGTTACGCCGAAGCCGACTGCGAAACCGACAGCAACTCCCAACCCGACTGTGAAGCCGACCGCGACCCCTAAGCCGACAGTAAAGCCAACTGCTACGCCTAAACCAACAGTGAAGCCGACCGCAACACCCAAGCCGACAGTGAAACTAACTACTACGCCTAAACCAACAGTGAAGCCGACCGCAACACCTAAGCTGACCGTAAAACCGACGACTACTCCCAAGCCTACTTTGCTGCCTAACAATAATGCCGCTTTGCCCACAACTGGGCTCACTTCTGCCGGATTTTCCGACATTCCAACGCCGCAGATTCCACAGGACAACACTTTCGCAAGTTCCATCAACAAGCCGATGGAATTAAGCGCCATCCCTGCATTTTCTGAAATTGATCCGCTCAAGCGCGAATGATTACAAATAACAGAAAAAGTTCAAGTGACAATTTCGAAGAATTTCTAAAACCCCAGTGCGATTCATAGCACTGGGGTTTTGGAATACGATGCTTCCTTATTCCGAGTCGCTATATGCGATGGTTCAATTAACTCATATGTTCCCCTTTTTGTCTGCCCCAATTTGTTTTCCAATGCCATAGCGAACTTCCAAACAAGACATATTCAAAATTCATCAATCTTCCTGAAGCATACTCAAGTCAATCCGATAAATCATTTCTGCCGCGCTTTTTTCCTTTTCCACAAACATCAGCATATAAAGCGGCAGATAAGCCACCTTTCCCGCAGTGCTGACGTTGCCATTGTGGAACACATAGGCTTCGGGAATCGCATAATCCGAATTCGCCAGCACGTTGCTTATAGCAATTTTCACAAAACCCATCACCCCTTTACATCGGGTGTATAATAATCGTGGGAGATGATAAAAATGCTGCACAATGAAGCACGGAAACTGTTGGTTGAAGGGTACGAGGCGACGCACAATGCGAAAGAAATCGCAAGGGTTTTCCACGTCAGCAAGTATGCAGTTTACCATTTTGAGGAACAAAAACGGAAGACAGGGAGCGTAGACCTTCAAACGTGGCAGCGTGGGCGAAAAGCTCTGCTGAACAGCGAGGAAAAAGCGCGGATAGCCAAGTGCATTACGAAAAATCCCACGATTAGCTTGGAAGATCTCCGCACACAGTTAGGGCTGAAAGTCAGCATTCCAACGATGAGCCGCGTGGTCCGTGCGCTGGGATTCCGCGTGAAGAAAGTGGGACTTTCTGCGACAGAAAAGGAGCGTCCCCGATGTGCAGGCAAAACGTATCAAGTGGAAAGAATTAAACTGGGAAGCTGAGCAATACAACCTTGTGTTTCTGGATGAGAGCGGCGTGAACATCGACATGACCCGCCGATACGGGCGTGCGATTGGCAAGGCACGAGTGCATTGCAGCGCACCGCTGAATACGCCGATGAGTCAAACTGTTCTGGCATCTGTCCGCCTGAACGGTCAAATCACATACACCATGTATTCGGGCGGCACAACAGGGGAACGTTTCCTTGACTATCTGAAAAATGTGCTAATTCCGACGCTTCACCGTGGTGACATCGTTGTCATGGATAACATGCGTTCGCATCATGTCAAGGGCGTAAAAGAAGCGCTGCGCGCAGCGGGCGTGATTCCGCTCTACCTGCCGCTACACAGCCCGGATTTGAATCCGATTGAGATGCTGTGGTCGAAGATGAAGGCTATTTTGCGGAAGTGGGGCTGCCGATTGCTGCGCTTTTGCCGCAGATGGTCGAAAAGGCGCTTGCTCTTGTTTCACCCGATGACTGTTTATAGCACTTCTCACAAAAGCGGTCACTCCTTTACAACAGGTGTATAATAGGCATAGGAGATGATAGAAATGCTGCACAATGAAGCACGGAAACTGTTGGTAGAGGGTTACGAAGCGACGCACAACGCGGAAGCAATCGCGAATATTTTCCACGTCAACAAGTACACCGTTTACCATTTGGAAGAGCGGAAGCGGAAAACAGGCAGCGTAGACCTGCAAATGTGGCGTCGAGGTCGGAAAGCTCTGCTGAGCAGCGCAGACAAGGCACGGATAGCTGAGTGCATTACAAAAAATTCCACGATTAGCTTGGAAGAACTCCGCACGCAGTTAAGGCTGAAAGTCAGCATTTCAACAATGAGCCGAGTGGTTCGAGCATTGGGGTTTCG
>ERZ791716.1274-NODE-1274-length-12300-cov-2.640833_pt1 | contig 12300 bp, 8 predicted proteins | sample MGYA00510049_ERZ791716 | MGnify/ENA primary metagenome ERZ791716 (study PRJEB30046, sample SAMN00715135) | human gut metagenome | study: EMG produced TPA metagenomics assembly of the A metagenome-wide association study of gut microbiota in type 2... | reverse complement strand
GCACGGCGTGGCAGAACCAGCAGAAGGAGTTTGATCACCTGCCTGCCCCTATCCTCTACACTACAAACTGCCTGATGCCTCCGAAAAAGAGCTATGCCGACCGGGTGTTTACGACGGAAGTCGTGTCCTATCCGGAAATGGTACACATCGGCAAGGATAAGGACTTCACGCCAGTCATCGAAAAGGCACTGGAACTGGGCGGCTATGCAGCACCGCAGCAGCAGACCGGCATCAACGGCGGCACAGAACTGACGACCGGATTCGGACACGGTGCTGTACTGTCGGTGGCGGACAAGGTGGTGAATGCTGTCAAGGCAGGGAAGATTCGACACTTCTTCTTGGTTGGCGGCTGTGACGGTGCCAAGGCGGGACGAAACTATTATACAGAATTCGTAAAGCAGACACCGCCGGACACCGTTGTGCTGACGTTGGCATGCGGCAAGTATCGGTTCCATGATCTGGATCTGGGCACTATTGACGGGCTGCCGCGAATCATGGACATGGGACAGTGTAATGATGCCTATAGTGCGATTCAGGTCGCAGTGGCATTGGCAGAGGCATTCGGCTGCGGTGTCAACGAACTGCCCCTGTCCTATGTGCTGTCGTGGTATGAACAGAAAGCAGTCTGCATTCTGCTGACACTGCTGCATCTGGGAATCCGGAATATCCGGCTGGGTCCGTCGCTGCCGGCATTCCTGTCACCGGACGTGCTGCAATATCTGGTAGACAGCTACGGTATCGCTCCGATCACCACACCGGAGCAGGACTTGGCGGAATTGCTACAGTAACGCAGCTTCTTTGAATTGCGATATAGAGAAAATCAAAAAGCCATACCCCAGAGAATAAACGCTCTGTGGTATGGCTTTTTACTTATGGTGTTGTAACTTGTAGAATTATTCCGAACGCAGTGCCACAACAGGGTCTTTTTTTGCCGCACTCTTGGACGGAATAAATCCGGCGATCAGTGTCAGCAGAACGCTGATCGCAATCAGAATGATTGCTGCCGGAACGGGGAGAACTGCACTCAGATTCTGAATGCCGGTGAGGTGGTGTACCAGCAGGTTGATCGGAATGCAGAGCAGATACGTGACAATGATGCCCAGCAAACCAGAGGTAAATCCAATGATAATGGTTTCCGCATTGAACATGCTGGAAACATCTCGTTTCGAGGCACCGATCGCACGGAGAATGCCGATTTCTTTGGTGCGTTCCTGTACAGAGATCAACGTGATAACGCCGATCATAATGGAGGAAACGATCAGCGAAATGGCAACAAATGCGATCAGCACATAGGTAATGGTGTTGATGATCTTCGTCACCGAGGACATCATCAGCCCCACATAGTCGGTATACTGGATCTGTGCCATTTCGTCCTTGCCCTCGTTGTAGTCTGCAATGGCATCTTCGATCACATCCTTGTCCTCAAAGGTTGCTGCATAGAGATTGATCGATGCAGGGTCGTCCAGATCAATATCCCCCAGTGCTTTCAGGTTGTCCTCATAGGTGGAATCGGAGAACTGCATCATTTCGTCATAGTAATTCGCACACTGTTCCGTGGTCAGGGTGGGGAGCAGCTGGTTCAAAGCTCCTACCAGTTCTGCCGGCTGCATGGCAGCCATTTGCTGCTGTACCTGTTGGGCATACTGTGCCTTGACTTGTTGCATCATCATCTGGGTGAACGTGTCGGTGATTTCGTCGTCACTCATGGATTCCAGATAGGACTGCACATCGTTTTCGCTCATGCTCATCTGCTGTGTCATGCCCTGCAGCATTGCCGCTTCCATATCGCTGCGGCTCATGCCCTGCATTGCCTGCTGTACGGAATCGTTCAGCTGTTCTTCGGTGGGAATGCTCATCATCTGCACATACGCCTGTGCTTTTCCGCTGTCGTCCAGTTCGTTCAGATATTCCAGAAAGGCAGTCTGCTTGTCCGCATCAGAGGTGCTGCCGGAGGTATCCTTGAACGGCAAACCGGTGAAAATATCGGTGTTCTTGCTGTCCTTCTGGGCAGTGATCGCATCGGATTCCTTGCTGTGTTCAATGATATACTTGGTCAGGTCGCTGGTATAGGCAATGGAGCCGGACAGCATCGGAGCAGTGGTATCTTCATTGGGGCGGATAATGCCAGTCACTTTCAGTTTCAGACCGTTGTCGTAGAGGTACTGCAAGCCGGCTTCGGTGTCCCGCAGGTCGGTGTACAGCCCTGTGCTTTCGTCATAGCGGTAGCAGTCGGAATTCAGGATCGTGCGGAAGTCCATGCTGCAAATGTCGGCATAGGACCAGCTTTTGTTGTCCTTTTGCAGTTCCTTGCCGTTCACTGCCGCTTCCATGATGTTGTCCACATCTTCTTTCGGTTCCAGACCGAGGGCGTATAATGTCATATCGTCCAGTTCGTTGTTTTCGTCCAGCACCAGCACGATCTCGTCGTAGCTGTTCGGCCATGAGCCATAGACTACATCGTACTGCTTTTTCAGCAGGTCGTTGATGGGGTTTCCTTTGTCGCCGGGGAGAAGTTCCTGCCACAGATTCATGGAAGAACCGCCCATGCCCATGGACATCATTGAGGTGGCTTCTTCGCCGAACATGGAAGTGCTGGCATTGGTCATTGCCTGCATATCGATGCCCATGTGTTCCAGTACCATTTCCTGCATCAGTTCTTCGGTGTCGGAGTGGATAATGGTGCCGTCCACATTTTTGGTGTAGATCAGCATGTCCAGATCGTAGGAATACTGTACGCCGTTGACTGCCTTGTGCAGGTCGCTTTCGCTGTCTTTTCGTTCCGATTCAATATAAGACTTGAAGCTTTTCAGATCGTTTTCGGAAGTTTCCATGTTGTTCAGAGCGTCCATCATATCGTAGATCGCCGACTTCTTGTACACCGCATCATTGCTGTGGGTGTTGTCCGAGGTGGCAGAGCCCATAAAGGTTTCCATCAAGGCACTCAGGTCGGTGTTGGTTTTCTGAATCGTCAGGGGATAGGAGGACAGAGTTTCTTCCTGAATGGTATTGATATAGGTGTTGAAGCCCTGCGAAATGGAGAGCACCAGTGCAATGCCAATGATGCCGATGCTTCCCGCGAAAGAAGTCAGCATGGTTCTGCCTTTTTTGGTGAATAGGTTTTTCAGGGACAGGGAGAATGAAGTGCCGAAAGACATAGAGGGCTTTTTCAGCTTTTTGCCGTTTTCGTTTTCCGCCTTGTCTGCCTGTAATTCCCGCTGGTATTCTTCCTCCGTCAGCGGTCTGGAGTCGTCAGTCAGCCTGCCGTCCAGGACGCGAATGATACGGGAGGAATACTGCTCTGCCAGTTCCGGATTGTGGGTGACCATGACGATCAGGCGATACTTGGAGATCTCCTTGAGGATCTCCATGACCTGAATACCGGTTTCTGTATCCAGAGCACCGGTAGGTTCGTCTGCCAGAATGATGTCCGGATTGTTGACCAGTGCCCGTGCGATTGCCACACGCTGCATCTGTCCGCCGGACATCTCACTGGGCTTTTTGGAAAGCTGGTTGCCCAGCCCCACATCTTCCAACGCTTTTTTGGCACGCTTCCGGCGTTCTGCCTTGGACACACCGGACAGCGTCAGAGCCAGTTCCACGTTTTGCAGCACAGTCTGGTGGGGGATCAGGTTATAACTCTGGAATACGAAGCCGATCGAGTGATTTCGATAGGTGTCCCAGTCGCGGTCTTTGAAATCCTTGGTGGAGCGTCCGTTGATAATGAGGTCGCCCTCGGTGTACTGATCCAGCCCGCCGATAATGTTCAGCATGGTAGTCTTGCCGCAGCCGGACGGTCCCAGAATGGAAACGAATTCGTTTCGTCGGAATCGCAGGTCAATGCCTTTCAGAGCATGGACGGTGTTTTCTCCGGCGAGATAGTCTTTTTTGATGCCTTTTAATTCCAGCATAAAGGTGTTTTTTCCTCCTTTGGTTGCAGGGAAAGTTCCCTTGAGGCAATACCGCACAAGCTTTGCACGGTGCTGCCTTTAGAAAATTGCGGTTGACGCCTAAATTATAACATATTACTGGAAAAATGTCAATCTGTTGCCAGCTGTTATTTCTTTTTCCGTACCTGCTGCAAAGTCCGAATTGTTCAATTATTTCGGAAAAAACCGTGGTACAATAGAAGCATCAAAGGAACTGGTGAAACCGCAAAACGGCGTGTTTCGGAAAGTTTCCGGCAAGGAGGAAATTGCAATGGATTTTGAGAGAGTGAACATCAAGGGCGGCTCCGCTTATGAGGACGTGGCAGGCTATTCCCGTATCGTGAAAGCTGGTCCGTTCGTGTACGTTTCCGGTACCACATCGGTGACACCGGAGGGCACGGTTTACGGTGAGGGTGATCCCTACGAACAGGCAAAGTACATCTTTAACAAGCTGGTCGGTCTGCTGGAAAAAAACGGCGTTTCCCGCGAAGAAGTTGTAAAGGTGAACATCTTTGCCACCAAGTCTTCCTACAACAACGAGATCACCCGTGCTTATTCCGAGTACTTCAAGGAAAGCAGACCCTGCTGCACATGGATCGGTATCAAGGAACTGAACCGTCCCACACAGCTGGTGGAAATCGAAATGCAGGCAATCGTAGGGGCTAAGGCGTAAAAGCACGATAGGTTCTTACGACAGGTTTTTATGAAATTTTCGTTGATTCCATAGAATGCAGAAAGACACCGCCGAACTTCTCCGTCCGGCGGTGCCTTTTTTTCTGCATTAAAACTTACGTTATTTCAACACTTTATACCCTTGTTCCGTCACAGCTTTTTTCAGGGTAGCCAGATCTGCCGGTGCATTCAGAGATACCACAGCAGTTCCCTCGGTGTGGCTGACAACGGCTTCGTCCACTTCCGGAAATGCCTCCAGACACTTTTTCACTGTTGCTTCGCAGTGCCCGCACATCATACCCTTGATGTGCAGTGTGACCTGCATGCCAGAGGGCTTTCCCGCTGCCCCAGTCTGCTGTTCCAGCTGAATGGCTGCCACAGCCTGTTTCAGCTTTTTGTCCCTGTCGGAACGGTTCAGCTGGAACAGGTTCAGCCGCAGAGCGTTGGTGACAACGCAGAAGCTGGACAGGCTCATGGCAGCGGCTCCGAACATGGGGTTCAACTTCCAGCCCAACAGCGGGATCCAGACACCGGCTGCCAGCGGAATGCCGATCACATTATAGATAAATGCCCAGAATAGGTTTTCGTGAATGTTCCGCAGTGCCGCACGGCTCAGACGAATGGCAGCCGGCACGTCTGTCAGCCGGCTTTTCATCAGTACAACATCTGCTGCATCAATGGCAACATCGGTACCGGCACCAATGGCAATGCCGATGTCTGCACGTGTCAGTGCCGGTGCATCGTTGATGCCGTCGCCGACCATTGCCACTTTGCCCAGTGCGGACAGCTTCCGAATGACGGCTTCCTTGCCGTCCGGCAGTACGCCGGCAATGACATGATCGACACCGGCCTGTTTTCCGATCGCTCTGGCGGTCTTTTCATTGTCGCCGGTGAGCATGACCACCTGAATGCCCATGCTTTGCAGCTGGCGAATCGCCTCCGGACTTTCCTCTTTCAGCACGTCTGCCACGGCGATGATTCCCAGAAGCTGGTTATCACGGGCAAAGAACAGCGGTGTTTTTCCGGCTTTCGCCAGCATTTCCGCCTGCTGCTGTACTTCCTCCGGAATGGTCGTCGCCTGGGCGATACAGCCGGCATTGCCGCCGTAGAGCACTTGCCCGTTCCACTTTGCTGTCAAACCGTTTCCCACCAGAGCCTGAAATTCAGTGACCGGCGAAGCGGGAATCTGGTGTTCTTCGCTATACTGTAAGATCGCTTTTGCAAGCGGGTGTTCGCTTTTCTGCTCTAATGCAGTTGCGGCGGAGAGCAGTTCCTGTTCGGTGACATCTGCCGCAGGGAGAATATCTGTAACGCGGGGTTCGCCGCAGGTGATCGTACCGGTCTTGTCCAGTGCTACGATCTGAACCTTGCCGGCTTCTTCCAGAGAAACCGCGGTTTTGAACAGGATTCCGTGTTTGGCTCCGACACCGTTTCCCACCATAATGGCAACCGGTGTAGCAAGTCCCAGTGCACAGGGGCAACTGATGACCAGCACAGAAATGCCCCGTGCCAGAGCATAGCCAACGGTCTGTCCCGCCAGCAGCCATACCACAATTGTGACAACAGCAATGGCAATGACAGCCGGCACAAACACACCGGAAACCTTGTCTGCGATCTTGGCAATGGGAGCCTTGGTGGCAGCGGCATCGCTGACCATGCGAATGATCTGGGAAAGCGTAGTATCTTCTCCCACACGTGTGGCTTCACACCGGAGAAAACCGGACTGGTTGATTGTGGCAGCTGAAACATTGTCGCCGACTGCCTTGTCCACCGGAATGCTCTCACCGGTGAGGGCAGATTCGTTGACGGCACTGGTGCCCTCGACAATGACACCGTCCACCGGAATGCTCTCGCCGGGGCGGACAACAAACTGTTCGCCGCGGTGCACCTGCTCCACCGGAACCGTGACTTCCTCACCATTCCGGAGCAGCACGGCGGTTTTCGGGGAGAGGTTCATCAGCCCTTTCAGAGCATTGGTCGTTTTGCCCTTGGAGTGTGCCTCCAGCATTTTCCCTACGGTAATCAGTGTCAAAATCATAGCGGCGGATTCAAAGTAGAATTCGTGCATATAACTCATCACTGCGTCCATGTCGCCCTTGACCTGGGCATCTGTCATGGCAAACAGGGCGTAGGTACTGTATACGAATGCCGCACCGGAACCCAGTGCCACCAGTGTGTCCATATTCGGGGCACGGTGGAGCAGGCTCTGGAATCCGCTGACGAAGAATTTCCGGTTGATGACCATGATGATAATGGTAAGCAGCATCTGTACCAGACCCATTGCCACATGGTTGCCGTTGAAGAACGAGGGCAGGGGAAATCCCCACATCATATGTCCCATAGAGATATACATGAGCACTGCCAGAAATCCCACAGAGGCGATCAGCCGCCGTTTCAGCACCGGTGTTTCGCGGTCGGCGAGGGCATCACTGTCCGGAGCCGCCGTTTCGTCAGAGCCGCCCTTGCGAGAAGCACCGTAACCGGCTTTCTGGACGGCATCGATAATTGCTTCCGGAGAAGCTGTGCCCTCGACTCCCATGGAGTTGGTCAGCAGGCTGACAGAGCAGCTGGTGACACCGTCCACCTTGGAAACCGCTTTTTCCACACGGGCACTGCACGCGGCACAGCTCATGCCCGTAACATTGTATTGTTCCATTGATTGAAAACCTCCTACTTCATCAATTTTTGCAGTGTAATCACCAATTCGTCGATGACTTCGTCCTTGCCGGCACGAATATCATCTGCCACACAGGTGCGGATATGGTTGGCAAGCAGTTCCTTATTGAAGGCGTTCAGGGCAGCGTTGGCGGCGGCGACCTGTACCAGAATATCCGGACAATAGGCGTTTTTCTCCACCATGCCCCGAATGCCCCGAATCTGCCCTTCGATGCGGTTCAGACGGTGGATCAGTTTGGTGTATTCCTCCTGCGAGCGTTCCTTTGTCTTGTGACAACAGGGACATCCCTGTTTTTCTGTATGTTCCATAGCGGATAGGCTCCTTTCTGTATTTGCGGTGTATCGGGGATATACCCCCTACCAGTATTATATACCCCTAAGGGGTATTTGTCAAGGCGGGGAAGGTGCAAAAGTTTTGTTGCAAATTTGTTTCCTATATTGTTGCAAGAATTCTGAGGCAATACCGCACAATCTTTGTACGGTATTGCCCTGAATATCATACAGATAGCTGAAATAGCATTGCAACTTTTGCAAAGATATGCTATAATAGAAAAAATGGAACAGGAGGAGTTCATATGACGTGGGAAACCATTGAAATTGCCGGAAAAATCTGCCGGATCGCCGCCGCAGATTCGCCTGTCTGTGTGCTGATCCAGCCCACAGGGGAACATGAGCGGGCACATCTGACAGAGGAAGCCGGACAGATCTTACAGCATGCCTCATGTGAGGCGTTGTTTGTGTCGTTTCCGATCGCAGACTGGGATCAGGAACTTTCTCCGTGGCATGCAAGACAGGCATTCGGAGAAGAATCGTTTGGCAGCGGTGCCGGTGCAACCTTGCAGTGGATTCTGGAAAAGCTGCTGCCGGCACTGCGATCTCAGCTGCATCTGCCGGAAAATATACCGTATATTTTGGGCGGCTACTCTCTGGCGGGATTGTTCAGCTTGTGGGCAGCGTACCAGACCGATGTCTTTGCGGCAGTGGCAGCTTGTTCCCCCTCAGTTTGGATAGACGGCTGGGCAGAATATGCTGCATTGTATCGTCCTAAGACACCGCACATCTACCTTAGTCTTGGAACCAAAGAACACAAAACCAGAAACCCGCTGCTGCGAACGGTAAAAGAACGCATAACAGAACAGGAAGAACTGCTCCGGCAGGGCGGCGTGGATACAGTGCTGGAATGGAATACCGGCAATCATTTTCAGGAAAACGCAGCACGCACAGCGAAAGGCTTTCTGTGGTGCATAAAACAAGTGGAGGAATGCTGATGTTGGAAGTTTTTGAGATCTACCAGCCGCCGCAGGCAGACCGCAACAAGATTGCCGGAAAAATGCTGGGGCATATTTTGATCGTCTTTGCCGCTCTGGCGGTCGTCATGGTCAAGCTGTTTCTCTGCATCGGGGCAGATTCTGCACGGAACCGTGATGCAGTCCGCAAGGTGACTTCTCCGGAAACGGAACAATGGGCACTCATCGTGCTTCTGGTATTTGTTGCGGCAGTGATCTATCTGAGTGTGGCAGGATTCCTGCTTTCCCGAAAAGTCCGCAGACAGTTTACAGCCTGGGTGTACAATGGGGAAAAACTGTACGTGGTGACGGCAAAGGTACCATCTGCCGGAAGGTACAGTTCTCCCCGTAGAGTTTCCAGCGTATTTCAGATACAGGAACGTGCATTGGAGATACTGCACGACCCGCGAATGCTGGTCAGTCTGATAGAGGGTACCGTTTCCGAACCGCTGTTTCGCGTCACGCCGGTGACAGAGGTGCGGCGAATCCGGCAGCGGGAGCAGGAAGTGATCGTGTATTTTGACCGTTATCGGGAAAAGATTTCCAAAAAAACAACAAATTTCGAAGCACTGATGATGCATTTGCGAGCATTAGGAGCAGAGTGAAGGCAGTCCTGTATGATATGCGTACAGGACTGCTTTTTTTGCAAAAAGACTTGCCAATCTGCGAAAAATGTGGTATAGTAGTACGTGGGCATTTGAAAAGCCCTTTTTATCGAACAATTGGCAGCAGATGTCAGGGAAGCAGGTGAGAATCCTGCACAGTTCCGCTACCGTGTCGGGGAGCACCATACACATGCCACTGGAATGTTCCGTTCCGGGAAGGCGTATGGTCCGCGGAGAGCCGAAGTCGGGATACCGGTCTGCTGCTTTGGAATAGATCCCATCTACGAGAATAGAGGAAATTGTTGGTGCATGTGTATTCTGTGCTTTGCATAACTGCAAAGGCTCTGCTTTTTGCACCCATACGAAGGAAATATGATCGGTATTTCCCAAGACAATCACACAAGGCTTGTGTGTTGTATCCCGTGTTCTTCTGGAAACACGGGCTTTTTTGACATTGGAGGAAACTTATGCAGCTGCTCTTGATTCGGCACAGCATCACAGCCGGCAATCTGGAACACCGCTATATCGGCTGCCGCACAGACGAACCGCTTTGCGAAGCGGGAATTGCTCTGGCACAGCAGAAATCGGTGGAATTTCGCCGGTCGTTTCCGGTACCGGAACTGGTGCTGGTCAGTCCGATGCAGCGTTGCCGGCAGACGGCAGAGATCCTGTTTCCCCATATGCCGCAGAAAATCGTATGGGGACTACAGGAGTGCGATTTCGGAGCGTTCGAAGGAAAAAATTATCAGGAGTTGTCCGGTGACACGTCCTATCAGGCGTGGATCGACAGCGGCGGTACGCTGGCATTTCCGGAGGGCGAATCCAGAGAGGAATTTGTGCGGCGATGCTGTGCGGCGTTGGAAACGGCACTGCAAAGCCGGCAGGAATCTTATATCGCAGCAGTAGTACACGGAGGCACAATTATGGCGGTGCTTTCTGCATTGGAACAACAGCAGAAAGCGTATTTTTCATGGCAGGTAAAACCTTGTACGCCGGTTTTTTGCAGGGTGGTGACTTTATCCCCCCTGCGGCTTGCTGCATCAGGGAGTTGAAACAACGAGATGTGCATTTATATGGCAGGAGTGGACGTGCATTCCGCAGAGGTTTCCGCAAGGCAACAGTTTGCATTTTCGGAAGAACAGGTCAGGCAGATTCTGACAGAACTGGTGCAGAAAGACGGCATCAGCGGAGCAGTATTGCTTGCAACCTGCAATCGGACGGAACTGTATCTCTCCGTACAGGAACGCCGGTCTTCCGCAGAAGACGATGCTGTCAGCCAGCCGGCAATGGACATCTCTCCGGCAGAACTCCTGCGGCAGTATGCCCATGCACCGGAAAAGCCTTTTACCGGGCGGGTTTTGACGGAAATCGATGCGGTACAGCATATCATGGAAGTCGCCTGCGGTCTGCATTCGCAGATCCTGCATGAAGAACAGATCGTCACACAAGTGGGACATGCGGTGGAACTGGCACGTGCCTGTCGCAGTACAGACGGCGTGCTGGACACCCTGTTCCGAACGGCAGTTTCTGCCGGAAAAGAGGCACAGACACAAGTGTCCGTGCAGAATGTACCGCTTTCGGTTTCTTATAGTGCGGTACAGCAGCTGGAACAGCATGCCGGAACACTGGACGGGAAAACCTGTCTGGTGATTGGCAACGGCAGCATGGGACGGCTGGCAGCTTCTCTGCTGGTGCAGTACGGCTGTCGGGTGTTTATGACACTGCGTTCCTATCATCACGGGGAAACGGTGATCCCGTTCGGGGTGCAGCCGGTTCCTTACGAACAGCGTTTCCTGCAAATGGAAGCGGCAGAGATCGTCATTAGTGCCACCAGAAGCCCGCATCACACCATTACCAAGAAGCAGCTGGAAGCACTCTCGCGAAAGCCGGTCTGGATTTTGGATCTGGCAATGCCGCGGGACGTGGAAGCAGACTGCGGCACAGTGGAAGGTGTCACGCTCTGGAATCTGGACGATCTGCACAGCAGCACGGCTCCGGACGAAACGGCGTTGGCGGCTCTGCGGCAGATTGCGGAACAGTATACCGACACCTTTCAGATGTGGCGGAATTATCGGGACGCGGTGCCCTATATGCAGCAGCTGAAAGAGCTGATGACACAGCGAATCCTGCACAGTACGGCAGCAGAACCTTATGCAGAACTGCCCCAGCTGGAGGAGATCGTGCGGCTGGTGACGGAACGAACGGTAGACATGCTCATGGGCAGCATGAAATCGGAAATTACACCGGAACTGGTGCGGCAAAGCTGTGCAAAAATCAAAGACAGAGGAAGATTTTGAACCCATGGGAAGAAAAATTCGTATCGGCAGCCGTGCCAGCCGGCTTGCTGTGGTACAGAGCGAACTGGTCATGGCAGAGATCCGGAAGATCCTGCCGGAAGCAGACTTGGAACTGGTGACCATGAAAACCACTGGGGACAAGATCCTGCACAAGACGCTGGACAAGATTGGCGGCAAAGGGCTGTTCCTGAAAGAACTGGACGCAGCACTTCTCGCCGGACAGGTGGACATCTGTGTGCACAGTCTGAAAGATGTGCCGGTGACAGAGAATCCGGCACTGCCCATTGGGGCATACTCTGTGCGGGAACTGCCGGCAGATGTGCTGGTGCTCCCGAAGGGAACTTCACACTGGAATCCGGCACTGCCGGTAGGGTGTGCCAGTGCCCGAAGAAAGATGCAGTTTCAACAGCTGTATCCGGAAGCGGTGATACAGCCGGTGCGTGGCAATGTGCTGACACGGCTGGATAAACTGGACAGCGGTGAGTATGGTGCACTGATTCTGGCGGAGGCAGGGCTGAAACGGTTGGGGCTGTCTGACCGGATCGCCTACCGTTTTTCACCGGAGGAACTGGTGCCGGCGGCAGGGCAGGGGATTCTGGCGATACAGACTCGTGCCGGCGAATAAGCCGATCTGCTTGCACGACTGAATTTCCTTGACGGGGCACTTTGTGCGAAAACAGAACGGCAGCTGGCATTGCTGCTGGGCGGGGACTGCTCGGCACCGGTGGGCTGTCATGCACAGCTGCACGGAACGGACATGACCCTTTACGGGTTTTCCGGTATCGGCGGGGGGGCGCGGGGCGGCGGGGGGGGGGGGGAACGAAAAGAAGGGGGGGAC
>ERZ791716.1272-NODE-1272-length-12313-cov-2.574237_pt1 | contig 12313 bp, 22 predicted proteins | sample MGYA00510049_ERZ791716 | MGnify/ENA primary metagenome ERZ791716 (study PRJEB30046, sample SAMN00715135) | human gut metagenome | study: EMG produced TPA metagenomics assembly of the A metagenome-wide association study of gut microbiota in type 2... | reverse complement strand
TGACATATAGTAAACATCAGGTAGAATAAGTAATAAAATTAAATTTTATTTTAGGTTTATTCTGTTCAATTCAAGTGTTTTAGCTGAAAGTTTAAGAAACTATAGTCGTTCTTAAATATTATAATACTATTGTCAAGGATGCAAATCATAGAATATAGCTCTATATTCACACATTTGCATCTTTGTTTTATTATATGTCTTTTTTATCATCACAAGATAAAAACCCAGATTATTTGAATTTTTATCTAAAATATATAAGATATATTTCATTATATGCAGAAACAACTGTAAATAAAATTTACAACGATATTAGAATATTTTTTAGATATTTAATTATGACAAAATAAGAGCTGTATAAAAAATTCAAAAATATTAATAAAAAAAAGACTTATGAGAATCGTTTTTAAGCGCTTTTTATGATTTAGGCATATAGAAAAACAAATACAATAGAAATTTCTCAAAAAGTTTTTAAAGAAATTAGATGGCATTTAATTCATTTTTACGAATTAGATGATTATATAAAAAGACGTGAAAATCAACTTAGAGAGGAATTATTTGATTATTATCATTTTACAAATAAGAACTGTTTGAAACAGTGAAAAATATAATATGAAGATAGAATTACATCAAATATCACTGAAAGGAATTATAAGATGATGTCTGAAAATTATCAAACAGAGCAAAAGGAAGAGTAGAGAAAAAGCAAAATTAAATGAAAAATGTGCATAAGCGAAAATATGTTTACATCAAATTTGACAAAATTAACATAAAATGGTATAATAAAAGAGTATAGGTATATTCCTATTATATATAGAGAGATTAATCCACGTTTTTTCACCCTTAAGGTGTGCAATATAGATAAAATTAATGTTTTGGAGGAAAAAACTATGTTGATTGCATTATATCTTTTTATCGTCAATGTGGCTGTGCCACAAATTGGTGCGTATGCACAGGCTCTCCTTGAGCCAATCATGGTGATTGTTATCACCTTAGCAGGTATTGTTATGCTTTTTGGAGCAGTCGGAATGAAGATTTCTAACAATTTGGGCTCTACCGTTATTGGTGGAATTTTCAGAGGAATTGGATATCTTTGTCGGACATTGCTTCAGGCAATTGGTTGGATTATTCGCAACACTTTCAGAATGATGCCACGTGTATTCAATGGAAGTAGAAGAACATTCAATCAGATGGGGCTGAATGCAGTCCTTAGCAATATCCTTGCAATTGTAGTTGTATGTGTTTGTTTAGCAATTATTATTTAATACAGGAGGAATTAGTATGAACTGGATTACAACACAGATTAACCGTTTGAGAAACTGGTGGAACAATAACCACGCAACCGTAAGACAGGAAGTGGCAGATGGAACAAGAAGGGCTTTTAGAAGAATTGACAGAATTGCTGGCAATATTGGCAGATTGATTCTTATGGGAGTAATTGTCAATGTTATCGCAAGTTATTTCTATCCTGAATTTCCTGAAAGATTCCCTATCATCTATGGATGGTTCGACGGCTGGCTCCAGCTTGGAGAACTTGCACTGAAAGCTGGGATTAGTGGCACTTACGCATTCTTTACTGGAAATTTCGGTGAATTCTGGGCAGAGTACAGTAATGCAGTAAATGAGGCAATTCAGCAGTTTTATAACTGGTTGAGCCTGATTCACTTTTAAGTAGCAATCAAAGGGATTTCCGTCGATGTATATCGGCGGTTTTCCTGATTTTTTATGAAGTATGAAATAATACTTCTTTTTATTTTGTCTATAAATAGACTGACTAATAAAACTAACCGACAGATTTAACTCAAAGAAATGGAAGAGGAATAAGACAAGGAAATATTAATAATGAAATTGAAGTATATACACAAGAGAAGCATTAAGTACATCATTCAATTATTTTAAAGCAAATAAAAAAAGCATAAGTTCAAACATAAATACAGAAACAATAGATTGCTTACTACACATACAAGACCTACAAGGTACAGGCCCATCAAAAGATATTTCGATTGCTTCTTATGTTGCAATGTGTAGCAGTAGCCTAAAGAAACCAATACAAGGAAGCCTTGTTATATTAGGTAATTAGGACACTCAAGTGTAAACACAACAAAAATATATACTCATTTATATGATAAAGAAGTAGAAAAAACTATGCAAGAACACCCATTGGCACATTTTAAAATGAAAAATGCAATGGAATTTTGTGCTTTGTAAGAAAGGAACGGTAATAAATATGAATAATTCAGAAACAAATTTCAATTTAGATGATATTAATCCAGTTGAAATGAAAATGTTATCAGAACAAGTAGGTATTATATTAAGAGCATTAGAATTATATGCATATAATTTAGAGTATATGTTAGATGGAGAAAAAAGTTCTGATGATGAAAGACAGAAGAAAATTGCAATGTTAAAATATACTTATGAACAAGTTTTATCAGATCAAGCAGAACAAGTTAATACAAAAAGAAATAATACTAATAATTTAACTGCTTATGGTCAAAAAATGATAAATGATTCAAATATTATTAACATGATACAAAAAAACAAAGATATAAGAGCTGTATAAAAAAATTAAAAATATTAGTTAAAAAATGACTTACGAGAATCGATTTTAAGCTTTTTTTATGATTTGAACATAAGTTTGTTGTTTATAATTTAAGTAAAATTACTAATTTTTAAGAAGGTAGGGGAATAAAAGAAAAAATTGAAAAAGTTACAAATATTTTTTAATAATCAAAAATTTTATAATTATAAAAATAAATATTAAATGATAAATATAACTTTTATAAAACTAAAATTTAATCATAAGAGAAGAATAATAATAATTTTTAAAATAAAATCATTGCGAAAGCTAATTTAAAAAAACATAAAATAATAAAATAGTAAATTATAATTGGATTCACTTTAACATATCAATAAGCAATAGAAGAGAGGTAGAAGTAGATATGGAAAAGTGTAAAAAAAAGAATACAAGACATTGCACAAAATCAAAGTTGCATAAAAAATTTTAAAAATTACATATATTGTAAAAAGGCTCTGTATTTGTTGCATTTGTAGTAAAATATCGAATGTATAAAATTGTCAATAATGGTTTGTAAACTAAAAAAGTGCTTAATATTGCTTATTTTTTTATCGATTTTCACAAAATCGTGGTAAAAGTGTAAAATATAACATATTTTTATTATGATTTAAAAATAAAGTTGCGTTAAAAAGCAAATATGTAGTAACATAAAATAATAAAAAAGACTAAGAATCAAAAAATTCTTAGTCTTTATTTTTTTCTAGGATATGGTTTTTGTTCATCTGTTAATCCAACTAGGTAATCTATACTTGTATTATAATATTTTGCTAATTGAATAAGTCTAAAAATATCTATTGTTATTTCTTCTTTTTCGTATCTTGAATATGTTTGTTGTGTGCAATCAAGTTCTTTGGCTAATTCTTTTTGAGTTTTGTCGTTATCTTCTCTTATATCTCTTATTCTTAATTTCATTATTAATCACCTCATATATATTTTAAAATATTCTTATTAAGTGTATTGACAAATACACTTAATACGTGTATAATTAATTCAAGATTACACGTAATAAGTGTATAATCTTATGCTCGTAAAACATTAATATGTTTTACTGATAAAGAACTATCATATCAGGTTATTAGCTAGTAAGTGCCTTGTTTTCCCCCAGAGAAAAAAAGTCTTGCTAGCTAATGATAAAAATCTGGGGAGGTTGATTTGAATGGTTGAAATTGATGAAGAAGATTTAAAAAAAATAAAAGTAATTATGAAATCACATTTAAAAATTATTCATACTCTTGTTGATGAGTTAATAGAAGAAGGTTCTTCTGCTAGTTTGAGACAATCTCGTATTCTTCTTGAAGAACAGTTAAATGTTCGTGATATTATTTTTAAATTGTCTGGGGGTGAAAAATAGTGGAAATATATGATAAAGAAGAATTATCACTTTTAGTTGATAGTTTAACAAATTATTCAGTAACATTGAAACAATTAAGATCTAATATTGAAAAATCTCTTGTTGGAGATGATTTAGATAAGTTTAAAGATGATATTACTTCAATTTATTCTTTAGATAAAGAAATAAAATTAGTTGATTCACTTAGAGATAAAACATTGTATTTCTTTGTTCACAAAGATGATGAAATAATAGATAAAAAAGATATTTGTCAAGAGAATGTGAAGTAAAATGAGGTAGCATTTGGCCCCTTGCTACTTTACGTCGCAAAAGCTCTTGACAAATAATAAGTATTTTTAAAATAGGGTAGGGGATTGTTACTAGAACATAGTGAGAGTAACAACCCTTATAAACATAAAAAAGGAATTTATTGTTATGGTTGAATTAAGTAAAAGTGAAGTAGAAGTAATTACTTCTTATCTTGATTTGTTAGAAATAGTACTAGCTAAAGGTGGAGCTAGATGTAGAGGAATGTTAAAAGAAGTAAGAAGTAATAATCAGGAATTAAAAGATAAGATAAAGGAGGTGTAACAATGAAGGCAAGTGGAGTATTTATGTATAAAGGAATAACACAAAGAGATGGTGGAACATTTAAGAACGATAAGGGAGAAGATGTCTCTTACAACTCATGTATGGTATTAACTTGTGATGAAATTCAAGAAGATGGAACAGGAAAAGAGAGAAAATTCAAGTTCAAAGATGGACAAACATCACTAGTAAATGACTTCAAATCTCTTGAAACTTACACAAAAGTAGAAATAGAATTTGAATTAGCTTTGTATAATAACAGATGTGTAGTAACACCAGTAGCTTTTGATATATTATAGTTTATAATTTTTAGATAAGGAGGTAGAAAATAATATGACTGAAGTTGAGTTATTACAATTAATTCATGAAGATTTAGGAATATTGTGCTGTTTTCTTATCTTTTTTACGTTAGTAATACTTTTGTATTTCGCGTATAAATTCTTTGATATGATATTCCAATTCTAAGTAGAAAGGAGTATTTGCCATGTTAAAAACAATTGTAACTGCCGAAATGTTAGGTGGTGTATTAGATGAAATTACAGGGTTATTACCAATAGTAATACCAGTAATGATTGGATTTATAGCAGTAAGAAAAGGTATAGCTTTTTTACAATCTGTATTACATAGTGCTTAGTCACTATGACTAATTTAATATAAAAAGTGGATTTATTAACATTAATCTACAAATGTTTAGCATTAAGGATTAGACTAAATAAGTCTAGTCCTTAAATTTTTAGAAAGGAGAAATTATGAAAAACAAATTAAAAATAATAAGTATATTTTCAATAGTGTTTGTAATAATAATAGCTTTTACGTCAAGTGTTAATGCTTTTTCTTTTTCTTGTAATGATGAAGTTATTGATGTAGGAGATATTAGTGAAATTGTAGGAGAGGATAATTTCGTTATTATTAATTTTTCATCTAGTAATACTTTAAAGTTGTATGTTTGTCCTGATGGATTTGTTTTTAAAGATGTTGATTTGATGAAATTATATACTCTTGGCAAGGGAAAAAGTTATGATTTAAAAGATGGGGTATTTACTTATAGCGGTACATTGATGGCTGATATGGGAGTTAGTTTTAGTGGTATTTCTCAGATAATTTATAGTAATACTGATCTTTGTGATGTAAATGGTAAATTGGTTTTTCAAAAAACTCCAGCGGTAGCACAGGTAGTACTAGCACCGATAGCACAACAAGCTCCACTGGAGGGGACGGTTCAGGAGATAGTGGGAATACTTCCGATAGTCCTAATTACACTAATTGGTTTGATAGGATTACGCAAGGGATTAGCTCTATTATCACAAACATTGCACAATGCTTAGACTATATAAACCCCTTTAGTGATAATTTTATATTAAAAGATATTATAAGTGGAATAGGAAGTATATTTGATTTTCTTAATCCCTTAAGTGATAATTTTATTTTGAAAGATATAATTGATACAATTGGAAACATTTTAAGTTATTTGAACCCATTCAGTAAAAACTTTTTTGGAATTAAATTATTGGAACTTTTAAGTGATTTGCTAAAAAGTTTGTTTATTCCAAGCCAAGAGAGATTACAGGCAATTTCCGATACAGTAGGCTCAAAATTTGCATTTATAACAAGTATAAAAGAAGCTATAAATTCTATGCAAAATATGTTTAATAATCTTGGTACAGCTCCTAAGTTAGAGATTGAAGTAGGTGAAACAAAATGGACAGAGAAACAAAAATTAACTATATTGGATTTAAGTTTTTATAAGCCTTTTAAACCACTTGGAGATTTAATGATAACAGGATTTTGTTATTTAGCATTTATTTGGAGAATGTTGTTGATGTTACCTAATATCATAAATGGAGCTGGTGGAGGAATAGAAAGTTTTACAAGTGTTACTGGATATAAGGCTAGTGATTTCTTTATAAAGGAGGATTTAAGAGATGGTCGTTAATGGTATTTTATTAGTTTTTCAAGCATTTCTTAATATTCTTCTTGCTCCTCTTTCAGTTATAAATATTGGTATTGATTTGGTTTCAAGTATTCCTTATGTTGTTCAATTTTTGCAAGTAGTTGCTTATATTTTACCATGGTCTAACTTGTTGCCTTTAATATTACTTGTGATTTCTTTGTTCTTATTTAGGATTGGAATTGCGGTATTGAATTTTATAAAAGGATTTATTCCATTTTTAGGTTAGGAGGACAAGATGTTAAAAAGTTTTTTAAAAGTAGGTTGGGCTTTTGTTGAATGGCTAAAATACCCTATTATATTTATATTCGCTTTGTATACAATATTTATGCTTATGTGTACAATATTTATTCTTATAGGTCTAAAACAAGGAAAAAGATTTAAAAAAGGAAGTAGACAAAAAGTAAAAAAACATGGGTTTTTAAGAAAGATTTTTATTGACGCACCTAAACAAATTGTTGAGGATAAGTTCAATCAGGATCCAGATTTTTTTACTCACCAGGGACTCATAATTTTTGAAGGACGTCAAGGTTCAGGTAAAACAACAAGTATGGTCTATGAGGCTATGCAACTTCAAAAAGAATTTCCACTTGCAAAATGTACAAGTAATTTGGCATATACCCATCAAGATATAGCTTTAAATGACTGGCGTATGCTTATTAATTATAAAAATGGAATTAAAGGTGTAATAGTTATGATGGACGAATTACAGAATTGGTTCAGTAGTAATGATAGTAAAAACTTCCCTCCAGAAATGCTTCAAGTAATAACACAAAATAGAAAAAACAGGAGAGTAATACTTGGTACAGCTCAAAACTTTTACTTGTTGTCTAAAGCAATCAGAACTCAAACAACTGAAGTAAGAAGATGTGTAACTTTGCTTGGTTGTATAACGATAGTAAGGAGATTTGAACCAATTCTAGACGCACAAGGTGATGTATTAGAGTGGAAAAATAAAGGAATGTACTTCTTTGTTCATGATAAGAAATTAAGAGAAAGTTACGATACATATAAAGTAATTGAAAGATTACAAAAAGTAGGATTTAAGGAAGAGCAAACAGAAACAAATATAATAAATAAAACTTATATAGTAGAGCAGAAAAAGAGGTAAAACAATATGAAACCATATAAGATAGATAGAGAACAAAAGTATAAAACAAGTATAATTAAGATGTATGAGGAAGGTTTATCAAGACAGTATATATCAAATGTTATTTATAATCAAGAATGTAAATATAGAAATTTAAAGCGAAACTATAAAATAAGCCTGAAAAGTCTATTTAGTAATAAAGAATATTATGAAGTAGTAAAATTGGTCGAAAAAACGATTTTAGAATTTAATGAGCAATCTAACGTTATAGACAAATATCTTCGTTAGCAAATGCTCCGATATGCGGGGGCAGAGATTAGAAAAGCGAAGTTGCGTTTGCAACGAGCTTTTCATCTCTGGATGGGGGATAGTCCCCCATAATGACAAGGCGGTCGCCGACTGAGACTGATGGACGTAGTCCATCATTTCGTCGAAGACGAAATAGAAAAGAAAATTTTCAAGAACACCGCCCTATCTAATCAGCGGTGTTCCTTGTCATATTTGACATATTTAAAAAATTGAAAAATGTTCAAACTTTACTCTCGCAACAATTCTAGCAATAAACAAATGTTCATTCATTTTTTGAACATTTTAGAACTTGTGTTTGTTTATTTAGAAAGTTTTAATCATAATAAAATAAGTTTGAAAGGTTGATATATAATGTATTTAAAGAAAGAAGAGAATGGCAACATGATTTATTCAATAGATATGTTGCGACTTAAAACGTATATCACTTATTCAGCTTTCACAGAATTAGAGTTTAGATTAAAAACAATTTGGCAAGAAAATGTAAAGAGATATTATACCACGGGGAAGATGTGTGAATTTTTTTACAATTATGTTATACAAGATGAAGATGGAAAAAGTTTTTGGTTTGGTTTTTTACATAATACAGAGAAAAGAACTCAAAGTGATTTAAGTAAATATAATTTAACTATTGAGTTTAACCCTAACAAGCTTAAAGATAACGAAATTGTAAGATATATATTAAATTTATCGGGAGAGTGGTTCATAAAAAGTTATGATTTAGCCGTAGATGTAAAAGTAAATATAAGAGATTTGATAGTGAATAAGGGAAACAAAAGAAAAATGTATATACAAAGTTATGGTAATGATAATATAACTTATCGTGTAGGTACAGGAGATATGGAAACAAAAGTTTATAATAAAAAAAGAGAAAGCAACTTAGATATATTTGGAGATTTAACACGTATTGAGATAAGTAGAACTTGTGATGATTATCCGATTTCTGAGATAGCAAGATACCAGTTTGGTAATAATTTTCCTGAAATATACTTAAATCAGTATGTAATGAGCTTATCTCAATATCAAGATAAGACATTAAGTGTTCATTTGTTTGCGTTACAACAAGGTTATCCACTTAATGAGATGACACGAACTTATAAAAATAAGCTTAAAGAGATGTTTGAAGGTGGATACAAAATAAATTTTTATCAAAAGTACGCAAATAGTGTATTACAACAAGTAATATATCATTATTTTGTACCTAATTTATTGATGAGGTGGAGGTAGTTATGGAACAGTGGTTAAGAGACGCTTTAGCTGAAGAACAGGGATATATTATTTGTCCTATTAGATTTGAAACTTATACTATATGTGATGAAGATTGTGAACATTGTGAGGATTATATTGATTTTAAAAAAGGTTTAGAAGAAAGATATAAGGAGGAGGAAAATGAAAGAATTTAAAAGATTTTTAAAACTTTATTTTAAAAGTTTTAGTTTTGTACATATTTTTTGTAGTTTTGTTTTATTATTTTTTGCAAACTATCTAATGAGTGGATGGGGAATTGTATCAACTTGTCGTTGTGTTATAGTTTTATTAGTTCTGTTTGCTCAGTCATTTATGTTTATAGGACTTTTAAAAATTGACAATGCTATTACTCAACTTAGATTTGAAGAAAATATCAAGAAAATTAAGGAGAAATTAGAAAATGAAGAAAATATGGAATTTAATGAACAAAATAAGTTTTAAAACATTAGGATATTATATAGTGTTTACAATAATATTTGAAAGTGCATACTTGTATATGACAATATTTGGAATGGGATTTATAGATAAAATATTAGTTTTGTTAGGAATTTCATTTAGTAGGATATTTTTGGAAAAAGCAAGTAATAGTTTTAAAAATGATATAGAATAGAGGAGTGGAGCTTAAAAGAAAACTTTTAGGCTCTATTTTCATTTACACAACATTACACAAAATCAAAGTTTTGTGCAAAAAGGAGTAGGAACAAAATATAAAACCATACATATATGGTCCTACCCGCAAAATCTTGCAATTCCTTGCTATTACTAGTATTTAAGCTATTTATTTTAACAACAAACTATATTATTTTCTTATAAAACTCTCTTAAATTTGATTCTGAAGCCTCATTATTTTTAATTATTCCTGGTTGGATTTTTTTCATTATTGTAACCACATATTTTAAAAAAATTTATATAACTTTAGATTATTTTTATAAAAATTTCACAAATCCTCATATTTCAATATTTTGCTCAATTATTCAAACAACAAGTTATATGTCTGAAAAATAAAAACGCCTTAAAATCGATTCTCGTGTGTCACTTTTTTAGCCTTTTTCGAGCATTTTTAATAAATGCCTAAAAATCAGCATTTCTACTAAAAATTATATAATAAACACTAGATTTATAAATTAGCATATCTAATCATAAACATATAACTTGTTTGATTAAATATAAAAATGTCTTAAAATCGATTTTAGCGTGTTATAATTGCAAAATTATATTATGGATTTGTAATCTAAAATTATATAATATTTATAAGAAAATTTATTAAATTATTTTATTAAATTATAATGTAAAATTATTTACAAGCATTATCAACAAATGTTCGTTAATAAAAAGTTATATAAAAAATTTAACTTTACACAAAATTTTAAATTTTAAAATTTCTGAATCTTAATTACTAATTTTTTTACTTTAAATTATTTTAAGTTTAGTTTTATACTTTTAAGAAATTTTTATTTTATATTTTATATAGAATAAATTTTTTATGTATTTATTTTTATGTTTTAAAATTTCTTTTAATATTTTAAATTTCTTTTTTATACTTTTTTATACATTTCTAAAATAGCCTATTCCCCTATTCCCTACTTATTTCTTTGTATACATGAAAAAATACTATAATATCAGCAACAAATAAGAATAAATATATTATCATCAAATATATAGTAACTCCCATAATTTACTCCTCCTTTATACAACAAATTGTAATTTGTCAATTACTCATATCTTTCTTCTGTTTGATAAATTCTATGTTATTTTTTTCTAAATCTTCAATAGTTATATCTCCATATTCTAAAGATGATTTTACAGTTTCTTGATAACCATTAGAATATATAACTATTACATATTTACTTTTTTCGCAAGGAAAATAATATATATATTCTTTATCTTCATAAAATTGTTCTAATGCAGTATTACATGTAATATTTTCTTCTTTTGTTTTATCTATTATCTTTAAGTGTGTAAAAGTTTGACTATTTTTATCTATATACTTATTTTCACTTATAAAAACAACTCCAATAATACAGATAATTGGTATTAAAATAATAATAATCTTTTTTATTAAATCTTTATAATCAATTTTATTTTTTTCTAAAAGAAATATGTTTCTTATTAATTGGTTGATTGATTTTATTCGCAATATACCAAACATAACTAACGCACCTACTACATTTAAAATCACATCATCAATATCGCAACAACCAGACATTGTAATAAATTGCAACAGTTCAATACCCACAACTATACAAATCATTGTTAATAAAAAGTTTTTTAATTTCTTTTGTTTTTCAAATAATATTGGTAAGAAAAAGGCAAAAGGCATTAAAGCAACTGCATTTCCTAAAATATTATATATAAATATATATGGTGCAATATCTCCACTAATAAATTTTGTAATGTAACCAAAAATTGTTTTAAATGGAATTAAATTAAATGAGTTAGACATATAGTTTTTAAACAACTCACTATTCCAATTTAATATATTAAAATTTCCTCTAAAAAAATAATCATCAAATAAAGTAAGTGTTGATAACAATATAATATATAAAATAAACCATATACCTATATTTATTTTTAAAACTTTATTCTTATATTTTTCATCTATATATTTAGTTAAAGCTAATCCACCAAAATACATAATAAGACAACTTAATAGTAATAATACTATTCTTCCAGTTGGACTTAAACGTAATAATTCATTAAACTCTAAACTAAAATAATATATTAAAATAATTATAGCAATCAAATATAATACCATACTTGCCATTAAACTTATTTTTTTCTTCATATATCAACACTTCTTTCTCAACGATACCTTACTATTCGTATTATTCTTTATTCTATAGCTCCCACTATACATTTATTAAACATATACATTTCTACTTGTATTGTTTTATCAGTTGTTACATCTTTAATCATTCTGACTTCATAACCTAATCCTTGATATATGATTGTTTTCATAGAAGAATCATCTTCTTGCTTAACTATTGCAAATATAGGCTCTCTAAAACTACTTACCCTATTCATATCAATAGATATAATAATACAATATAATGTTACTAAAATAATTATAATGGATAATACAATTTTTAATGTTTTCTTACAAAATTTTACTACTAATAACATTGCTATAATTAATAAGATAAAAATTCCTAACATATTTTTCCCTCCATAAATTACTAATTATTGTTTGCATTATATCACAAAGGACAGATAATTTTCAACTAATTA